>Ga0207427_100111_pt1 | contig 112775 bp, 102 predicted proteins | sample AraplaCL_Cvi_mMS_FD_184268 | JGI IMG/M metagenome (GOLD analysis project Ga0207427, IMG submission 184268) | Arabidopsis root microbial communities from the University of North Carolina, USA - plate scrape CL_Cvi_mMS (SPAdes) (version 2) | ecosystem: Host-associated > Plants > Roots >... | reverse complement strand
GGTGATGCGCGAGCTGAAGAACCTCGATCAGGTCGCCTACGTGCGTTTCGCCTCGGTCTATCGCAAATTCGAGGACGTGCAGGCGTTCCGCGAGGAGATCGAGAAGCTGGAGCGCGACCTGCCGGGGTTGGAGAACCTGCAGCTTTCGCTGCTCGGCGAAGGCGACATCAAGCGCGGCAAGAAGAACTGATTCACGCGGCGTCACCGCGGCTGGGCGCTTCTGCCAGAATGTTGCGCATGTCCACGACCTTGCCCTTCTTCAGTGCGCTCGATCACGAGTACATGGCGCATGCCCTGCGTCTGGCCGAGCGTGGCCTCTATACGACTCAGCCGAATCCGCGCGTGGGTTGCGTGATCGCACAGGGCGACGAGGTGGTCGGCACGGGGTTCCACCAGCGTGCCGGCGAGCCGCATGCCGAGGTGTACGCGTTGCGCGAAGCCGGCGCGCGTGCGCGCGGCGCCACGGCTTACGTGACGCTGGAACCGTGCGCGCATCACGGCCGCACACCGCCGTGTGCGGAGGCGCTTGTTGCCGCGGGCGTGGCGCGTGTCGTGGTCGCGGCGGAGGATCCGTTTCCGCAAGTCGATGGTCGTGGCATGGCCAGGTTGCGCGCCGCTGGCATCACCGTCGACGTCGGCCTGCTGCGCGAGGCCGCGCGCGAGTTGAACATCGGTTTCTTCAGCCGGATCGAACGCGGCCGCCCGTTCGTGCGGGTGAAACTGGCGATGAGCCTGGACGGCCGCACTGCGCTGGGCAATGGCGAATCGAAATGGATCACCGGCGAAGCCGCGCGCACCGACGTGCAGCGCTGGCGCGCACGCAGCTCGGCGATCCTCAGCGGCAGCGGCACCGTGCTGACGGACAACCCCAGGCTCACGGTGCGCCTGCCGCAAGGCCAAGAATTCGCCCCACCGTTGCGCGTGCTGCTCGATCGTCAGCTGCACACGCCGGCCGGTAGCCAGGTGCTGGATGGCTCGACACCGACCCTGGTGCTGCATGGTGCAGCGGCGGTCTGTGCGGACGATCGCTTCGAGCGGGTCGAGCGAGTCGCCGTGGCCACCCAGAACGATGCGCTCGACCTGCGCGCCGTGCTTGCCCTGCTCGCGGAGCGCGGCTGCAACGAAGTGCATGTGGAAGCCGGCCCGATCCTGTGCGGTGCGCTGTTCGCCGCCGGCCTGGCCGACGAACTGCTGCTGTACATCGCACCACTATTGCTGGGCGACGCTGCACGTCCGCTGCTGCATTTGCCCACGCTCGGCGACATGGCGGAGCGCTGGCAGTTGCAGGTGATCGATCAGCGCCAGCTCGGTACGGATTGGCAGTTGCAACTGCGGCCGGCCTGAATCCGGTGTCGTGCGCGTTAGCGAACGCTGCATTTCCCGTGATCGCGGCCAGTGGTCACGCGTGTCGGTGCTAGACTGCGTCAGCCGGCCAAACCGGCAAATATTACATAGCGTCTTCAGGGCGGGGTGAGATTCCCCACCGGCGGTAGGTTGCATCGGCTCACGCCGTACAACGAGCCCGCGAGCGCCTTGGCTTGATCCGTGATGGACGATCCGTCATGGAGCAGGGCCCGGGGTCAGCAGATCCGGTCAGATGCCGGAGCCGACGGTTGGAAGCGGGCAGCCGTTTCCTCACAGTCCGGATAAAGAGAAGACGGTCGGATGCGTGGCCTTGCGGCTGTGCGTCGGCCTCATGCCTTGGGGCGTTTTTCGCAGTTTTTCGGCGCGGGAAACGATGCATGAAATCCAATCTACCTAGGCGGTCCATCGCCCTCCTGCCGGAGGTGCGCTGATGTTTACCGGCATCATCCAGTCCGTTGGCCGCATCGCGCGGCTCGAGCCGCGTGGCGGCGATGTACGGCTGGCCGTCGATACGGCCGATCTCGATCTCACCGATGTGCAGCTGGGCGACTCGATCGCCGTGTCCGGCGTGTGCCTTACCGCGGTCACGCTGGAGCCGCGCGGGTTCAGCGCAGACGTCTCCAACGAGACGCTGTCGTTGACCTCGCTGGGCAAGTTGAAGGCCAGCGATCCGGTGAACCTGGAGAAGGCGCTGCGGCTGGCCGATCGATTGGGCGGCCATCTGGTTTCCGGCCATGTCGACGGGCTCGGCAAGGTGGTGTCGATCACGCCGGACGGTCGTTCGCAGCGCTGGACGTTCGAGGTGCCCGCTGCGATCTCGCGCTATATCGCGGCGAAGGGCTCGGTCTGCATCGATGGCACCAGCCTCACCGTCAACGAAGTCGCCGGCCATCGCTTCGGCGTCAACCTGATCCCGCATACGGTCGAGCACACCGCGTTCCATGCGCGGCGCGTCGGCGACGCGGTGAACATCGAGGTGGACGTGGTGGCGCGTTATATCGAGCGGCTGCTGTCCAGCGGCGAGACACCGCGGCTGGACGAAGCGTTCCTCAAGCAGCACGGTTTCGCCTGATACAGGTTTCCTTCCCCTCATCGGGAAAGATGAAAATCACTCAAGGAACACCCATGGCTTTCAACACCATTCCCGAAATCCTCGAAGACATCCGCGCTGGCCGCATGGTCGTGATCCTCGACGACGAGGATCGCGAGAACGAGGGCGATCTGATCATGGCTGCACAGATGGTGCGACCGGAAGACATCAACTTCATGGTGCGCGAGGCGCGCGGGCTGGTCTGCGTCACGCTGACCGAGCAGCGCACGCGCCAGCTCGGCTTGCGGCCCATGGTCAGCGACAACACCTCGTCATACCACACCAACTTCACCGTCTCGATCGAGGCGGCCGAGGGTGTCACCACCGGCATCTCGGCGCACGATCGCGCGCGCACGATCCAGGTGGCGGTGAAGGCCGATGCGAAGCCGCAGGATCTGGCGCAGCCTGGCCACATCTTTCCGCTGACCGCGCAGCCGGGCGGTGTGCTGACCCGCGCCGGGCATACCGAGGCTGGTTGTGATCTGGCCGCGCTGGCCGGGCTGGAGCCGTCGGCGGTGCTGATCGAAGTGCTGCACGAGGACGGCTCGATGGCGCGCCGTCCCGAGCTGGAAATCTTTGCTGCGAAACATGGCCTGAAAATCGGCTCGATCGCCGACCTGATCCGCTATCGGCTGGAAACCGAGAAGACCGTGCAGCGCGTGCACGAGGAGCAGGTGGAAACCGAGTTCGGTTCGTTCCGCCTGATCGCCTACCGCGATGCGATCCGCCACGGCCTGCATTACGCGCTGGTGCGCGGCAAGGTGAATGATGGCGCACCGGTGCTGTCGCGCGTGCATGTGCGCAACACGCTGTCCGATGTGCTGCACCTCAAGCGCGACGACCTCGGCCTCACCGTGACTTCGGCATTGCGCCGCATCGCCGACGAGGATCGTGGCGTGCTGCTGGTGCTGTCCGGTGAGGACACGCCCGAAGCGTTGCTGGCCCGGCTCAACCGCCAGCCCAGCACGCAGGCGCCGGAAGAAGCGCAACAACAGGAGTGGCGTCAGCTCGGCCTCGGCGCCCAGATGCTGGCCGATCTCGGTGTGCACCGGCTGCGCGTGCTCGGTACGCCGCGCAAGCTGGTCGGTCTGGGCGGGTTCGGGCTGGAGGTGGTCGAGTACGTGTAGCCTCGTGCCGGACATCACGACGCCATGGCGACGCCATGTCCGGCAAACCATACTCAAGCTTTCCAGACGACGACGCGCCATGTCCGATATCAGCATCCGCCTGATCGCCCCTTCCGGTTACCCGTACGACCCCGCTGCGATGACGCGCGGGGTATCGCGATTACGCGAAGCAGGGTGCGCCGTGGATGGTCTGGAGGTGTTGCAGCGAACCGAGCAGCGTTTTGCCGGCACCGATGCGGAGCGTGCAGCCGACATCAATGCGCTGGCGACGATGGAGATTTTGCCGGATATCGCGCTGGTGACGCGCGGCGGTTACGGCGCCTCGCGTCTGCTGCCGCATCTGCGCTACGACGCCTTGCGCAAACGCCTTGCCGATGCGTCCACCCTGCTGGTGGGACACAGCGACTTCACCGCGCTGCAGCTGGCGCTGTATGCAAAGAGCGGCTTGTGCACGTTCAGCGGACCGCTGCTGGCAGATCTGGGCGCGGAGTCCTGCAGCGAGTTCACCTGGCAACACTTCTGGAGCACTTTGACCTCCACGGCATCCACCGCGGCATGGTCAGATACGGCAACCACCGAGATCGATGTGCAAGGTCCGCTGTGGGGCGGCAATCTCGCGGTGCTGTGCAGCCTGCTCGGCACGCCGTATTTTCCGGACATCGAAGGCGGCATCCTGTTTGTCGAGGATGTCGGCGAGCCGCCGTTCCGGATCGAACGATGGCTGTACCAGCTGCATCTGTCCGGCGTGCTCGGTCGGCAGCGCGCGCTGGTGCTGGGCGACTTCAGTCATTGCCAGCCCGGCGCGCGCGACAACGGCTACGATCTGGCCGCCGCGTTCGCGCAGATCCGCGCGGTGGCGGGCATTCCGGTCGTGGCCGGCATGCCGCACGGCCATGGCACGGAGCAGCTCACCTTGCCGTTCGGCGCGGCGGCGCGGCTGCGCGTAGCGAATGGCCGCGCGCAGCTGGATTTTTCCGGTTATCCGCACCTCGATCGACCCGCGCCGGCCAGCGCCGTCGAAAACCCGTAAAATAGCCGACCAGCATGGGCTTATCGCCCACAGGAACAGCAACTCATGAAGATCATCGAAGGCGATTTCGCCACGCCGAAAGGCCGCTTTGCCATCGTCGCCGGCCGTTTCAACGGCTTCGTCGTCGAACCGCTGGTGGCCGGTGCACGTGACGTGCTGGTCCGCCACGGCGTGAAGGACGACGCGATCGATCTGGTCCGCGTGCCGGGTGCGTGGGAGATCGCGCTGGCCGCACACAAGCTGGCGAACTCCGGCAAGTACGCGGCGGTGATCGCGCTGGGCGCGGTGATCCGCGGCTCCACCCCGCATTTCGACTACGTCGCCGGTGAGTGCGCGAAGGGCTTGGCCCAGGCTGCCTACAGCTCCGGCGTGCCGGTCGCATTCGGCGTGCTGACCACCGACAGCATCGAGCAGGCGATCGAGCGCTCGGGCACCAAGGCCGGCAACAAGGGTGCCGACGCTGCAATCGCCGCGCTGGAAATGGTCAACCTGTACGGGAAGCTGTGATGAACCAGCACCCGCAGGGTCTCGACATGGCCGCGCGTTCGCGCGCCCGCCGCCGCGCGCTGCAGGCGCTGTACGCGTGGCAGTTGAGCGGCAGCCATATGAACGCGGTGATCGACCAGTTCCGGCATGAGCAGGACATGGAAGTGGCCGATCTCGAGTACTTCGAGGATCTGCTGCACGGCGTGGAAACCAACGTCGATGCACTCGACGAAGCCTTGCGTCCGCACATCGATCGCGAAGTGGCGCAGATCGATCCGATCGAGCGCGCCGCGTTGCGCCTGGCCGCGTACGAGCTGAAGTTTCGTCCCGACGTGCCATACCGCGTGGTGATCAACGAGGCGATCGAAGTCACCAAGCGCTTCGGTGCCGATCACGGCCACAGCTACGTCAACGGCGTGCTGGACAAGCTGGCCGGCGAATTGCGCGCCACTGAAAAACGCAGCTGATGGAACGCGCCAGGGAAGGGCGGTACGAAGGCGCGGTGCCGGTGCTGGAAACGGCGAGGCTGCGGCTACGCGCGCACCGGATCGAGGATCATGCCGCCCGCACGGCCATGCTGTCCGATCCGGAGGTTACCCGTTATCTCGGTGGCCGCCCGCTCACCGGCGAGGAAGTGTGGCGCCGCCTGCTGCAGTTCATCGGCCTGTGGAACCTGCTGGGCTACGGCTATTGGGCGGTCGAGGAAAAAGACACTGGCCGTTACGTCGGCGACATCGGTTTTGCCGACTTCCATCGCGACATGCAGCCCTCGCTGGCAGGCATGCTGGAGTTCGGCTGGGTGCTTGCGGCTCACTCGCACGGCAAGGGTTATGCGAGCGAAGCGGTTGCTGCCTCTACGGCCTGGGGTGAGCAGCATTTCGGCGCGCTGCGTGCGGTGTGCATTATCTCTCCGGAAAACCTGCCTTCGATTCGCGTGGCGGAGAAGGCCGGCTTCAAGCTGTGGCAGGAAACCACCTATCACGATGCTCCCACCCTGGTCTTCAGCCGTTAGTTTCAGCGGCAGGGCCTTCTGATCCGCGCAGGTCGTACGCCATGGAATTCCGACTGATCGAGCGTATCCGCGAACTTACTGCGCAGCCGCGTGACGACGTGCGCATCGGCATCGGCGATGACGCCGCGGTGCTGGCGGTGCCGGCCGGACAGGAGCTGGCGGTCGCGATCGACACGCTGGTCGACGGCGTGCATTTCCCCCGCGGTACCACCGCGGCCGATGTCGGCTGGAAGGCGCTGGCGGTGAACCTGTCGGATCTGGCGGCCATGGGCGCGAGCCCGGCCTGGGCGCTGCTGGCGCTGACCTTGCCCGACGCCGATGCCGCCTTCGTCGAAGGTTTTGCCGAAGGTTTTGCGAAGCTGGCGCAATCGCACCGGCTCGCGCTGGTCGGTGGCGACACCACCCGTGGACCCTTGAGCATCACCGTGGCCGTGCACGGCTTCGTGCCGCCGGGCAAGGCGCTCATCCGCGCCGGTGCGCGGGTCGGCGATGCGGTGCTGGTCACCGGCACGCTCGGCGATGCCGCCGCCGGTCTGCATGCGTTGCAGCATCCGCTGGACGATGGCGATGGCCGCGCCGGTCTGCGCGACTACCTGATCGAACGGCTCAATCTGCCGACGCCGCGTCTGTCTGCCGGTGCCGCCTTGCGCGGTCAGGCAAGCGCCTGCATCGATATTTCCGATGGCCTGCTCGCCGATCTGAACCATATCTGCGTCGCCAGCGGTGTCGGCGCCGAGATCGACGCCGCGCTGTTGCCGCGCTCGTCGGCGCTGATGGCGTTGTACGACGAGGCCAGTGCGCTGCAGTTCGCGCTGAGCGGCGGTGACGATTACGAGTTGTGTTTCAGCGTGCCCGCACAGCGGGTGGCCGATGTGCAAGCCGACCTGTCGCGACTCGGCTGCGGCGTGACCAAGATCGGCCGCATCGTCGAAGGCGCCGGTGTGCGCGTGCGCGGCATCGATGGCGAGTGGCTGGCAACGGATCGACCGGGTTGGGAGCATTTCGCGTGAGCGCGAAAAAAACACTGAGTGGTGAGCAACGCCGCGCCTTGCTGGCGACGCCGGCCGGCTGGCTGGCTTGCGGTTTCGGCTCGGGTCTGACGCCGGTGGCGCAGGGTACGTTCGGTTCGCTGGCCGCGCTGCTGCCATGGCTGCTGCTGCGCGAGCTGCCGCTGCCGCTGTATCTGGTCGTGCTGCTGATCGGTTTCGGCGTGGGCGTGTGGGCGTGCAACGTGGCCGGTCGCGCGCTGGGCGTGGACGACCATCGCAGTCTGGTGTGGGACGAATTCATCGGCCAGTGGATCGCGCTGCTGCCGCTGCTGATGCCGGCGTTGCTGCCGGCTAGCGGATTTGCCTGGTGGATGCTGCTGGCCGGCTTCGTGCTGTTCCGCCTGTTCGACGTGTGGAAGCCGTGGCCGATCGGTTGGCTCGACCGGCGCGTGAAAGGCGGCATGGGAGTGATGATCGACGACGTGGTCGCCGGCATCTTCGCCGCGCTCGTGCTGGCGCTGGGGTTGCAGCTCCTGTCGTAGGAGCGACTCAGCTACCCGCCTCCAGCACGACCCGGTAACGCGCCTTGCCCGCTTCCAGATGCGCGAGCGCCTCGTTGACCTGGCTCATCGGAAACATCTCCACCTGCGGGCGGATGTCATGGCGTGCGGCGAAGTCCAGCATGCGGGCGATGTCGACCGGTGAGCCGGTGGGCGAGCCGGAGACGTCGCGCTGACCCACGATCAGCGAGAACGCGGGCACCGGGATCGGTTCCAGCACCGCGCCGACGACGTGCATGCGCCCCTTCGGTGCCAGCGTCGAGAGCAGCGCATTCCAGTCCATCGGCACGTTCACCGTGATCAGCAGCAGGTCGAGCGTGCCGGCGATGGCCTTGATCGCGTCGGAGTCGCGGCTGGCCACCACGTGATGTGCGCCGAAGCCACGCGCCTCGTCGGCCTTGGCGGCGGTGGAGGTGAATGCGGTGACTTCGCAACCCCAGGCCGCGGCGAACTTGATCGCCATGTGACCGAGGCCGCCGATGCCGACCACGCCGACCCGCGCCGTCGGCTTGATGTCATAAGCCAGGAACGGCTTGAACACGGTGATACCGCCGCACAGCAATGGGCCGGCGCTGGCCAGGTCGATGCCGTCTGGCAGCGGAATCGTCCATGCCCAATGCGCGCGCAGCTTGTCGGCGAAGCCGCCATGATGGCCGCCGATGGTCGCGACCGATGACGCACACAGGTTCTGGTCGCCGGACAGGCATTGGCGGCAATGCATGCAGCTCTCGGCGGTCCAGCCGATGCCGACGCGCTGGCCGATGCTTAGCCCTTTCGCCTGCGCACCCAGCGCGGTGACCCGACCGATCACTTCGTGGCCGGGTATGAACGGGTAGCGCGCATTGCCCCATTCGTTGTGGATCATCGACAGATCCGAATGGCAGATGCCGCAGTAGTCCACGGCCACTTCGACTTCCTCGGCGCCGAGTGCGCCCGTGTCGAACGTGGTCAGGACGAGGGGTTGACCGGCGGCATTGGCGGCCCAGCCTTTGATCGTGGACATGACGGACTCCGGCGCGAGGGGAAACTTAAGACTACGCCGTTGTGTCCGTGACGACAGCTGCCTTCAACGCAAGAATTGGACGTGGCGGCACGACTGTTGGCATGCTGGCGGTCTTCCTCTTCACCGGAGCCTCCCCATGCTTTACCGCCGCCTTGGCAAATCCGGCCTGCAACTGTCCGCGCTGTCATTCGGCGCGTGGGTCACCTTCGGCAAGCAGGTCGGTCGCACGCAGGCGCGCGAGCTGCTGGCGCTGGCGCACGATCGTGGCGTCAATTTCTTCGACAATGCCGAGACCTACAACAACGGCGTGGCCGAGCAGGTGATGGGCGACGTGCTGGCCGACCTGCGCTTTCCGCGCGACAGCTATTGCGTCTCCAGCAAGGTGTTCTTCGGCGCGGTCGGAAAGCCGCTGCCGACACAGCGCGGTTTGTCGCGCAAGCACGTGATGGAGGCCTGCACGCAGGTGCTGCAGCGGCTGCGCGTCGATTATCTGGATCTGTATTTCTGCCATCGCCCGGATCCGGACACGCCGATTGAGGAAACCGTGGCGGCGATGGATACGCTGATCCGCCAGGGCAAGGTGCTGTACTGGGGCACCAGCGAGTGGCCGGCCGAGGCGATCCACGAGGCGCACCGGATCGCGCGCGAAAATCATCTCTACGCACCGGTGATGGAACAGCCGCAATACAACCTGCTGCATCGCGAGCGGGTGGAAGTGGAATACGCGCCGCTGTACGAAGCCTACGGCATGGGCACCACGATCTGGTCGCCGCTGGCGTCCGGTCTGTTGAGCGGCAAGTACAACGACGGCGTGCCCGCCGATTCGCGGCTGACCCAGCCGGGTTACGAGTGGCTGCGTGAGGGTGTGCTCGGTCACGGCAACGAACGGATCGACAAGGTGCGTGCGCTGCGGCCGATCGCCGATGAGCTGGGCACCAGCCTGGCGCAGCTGGCAATCGCCTGGTGCCTGCTCAATCCGCACGTCTCCACCGTGATGCTGGGTGCCAGCCGGCGCGAACAACTGGAACAGAACCTGGGCGCGCTGGAAGTCCTGCCGCGGCTGGATGCGTCGATCGCGCAGCGCATCCGGCAGGTCATCTAGGCGGGTTGCTGGGTCGGTCGGCCCGGATGCGCGGACCGACCTTGGTTGCTACGCCGGCGTCCCGCGCAACAGATCGTCGGCGTCCGCAGTATGGAAGTGGCGCTTGAACGCGACCTCGCCGGAAACGGGTTCCTCCAGCTCGCGGGCGTAGCGATGGCCGGCGTAGACCGCATGTGCGATCAACCCGGGCGCCTCGGCGTCGCCGATGCGGCGCAGCGATTGCACGCCGGCGGCGGACCATTCCGGCTCGCGCCGCAGCAGCTCCTGGTACAGCGCGTCGTCGGGCACGCGGGCGGTCACCGTGACTACCGCGTCGCAGACAAGCTCGCGGCGCTGATGGTCCCAGACGTTTTCGAGCGTGAGGGTGTTGCCGTCGAAGCCGAGGATGTCGTGCGACACGATCGGCTCGATGCCGAGTTTGGCCATCCGTTTGCGGATATGCCGGTAGTCGAGCGTGTGCTGGCTCCACGGTGCGATGCTGTCGTCCGGAGTCAGGTGGATCACCTCGCAGCCACGCAGGCGCAGCATCTCGGCGGCCACGCTGCCGTAGTAGAAGCCGTCGTCGTCGAACACGACCACGCGGCCCCCAGGCTGTTGAAGGTCGGGCAGGCGACCGTCCATCAGGTCGTCAGGCGTGAATACGCGCGGGTTGTTCGCGAAGCCGGGAATGGCGAAGCCGTTGCTGCGGCCGTAACCGTCGCGGCGCCAGTGGCAGCCAGTGGCCAGCACCACGTGTTCGGCGCCGAAGTCGAGCACGTCCTGCGCGGTCAAGGCCGAATCGAGATAGACGGCTATATTCGTGAGCTTGCTGATCTGGCCGACGCGCCAGTCACGCACGCGCGCCCACTCGGCCAGGCCGGGCAGGCGCGCCTCGCGGGTGACGCGGCCGCCGAGCTCCTTGCGCGCTTCGGCGAGGCTCACTTCGTAACCGCGTTGACCCAGCGCGCGCGCAGCCTCCAGACCTGCCGGGCCGGCACCGACCACCAGCACGCGACTGGCCAAGCGCTTCGGCGCGATCTGTTCCGGGTGCCAGCTCTTGCGCCATTCCTCGCCCATGGTCGGGTTCTGCGTGCAGCGGATCGGCGAGATGGTCATGTCGCCGGAAACGCAGATGTTGCAGCCGATGCATTCGCGGATGTCGTCGATGCGGCCCTCCTCGATCTTGCGCGGAAGGAACGGGTCGGCGATCGACGGGCGCGCGCAACCGATCATGTCCAGTACGCCGCGCTTGATCTGCGACACCATGGTGTCCGGCGAGGTGAAGCGGCCCACGCCGACCACCGGCTTGCTGGTGGTCTTCTTGACGAAGTCGATGAACGGCTCCTGCGCGCCTTCGGCGGCGAAGCGCGAGGGCACCGAATCGTTGTACCAGGCGGCGACGTTCACATCCCACAGGTCGGGCAGCTCGGCCAGCATTCCCACGATGTCTTTCGCCTCGGCCAGTTCCACGCCGCCGGCGCCGACCAGTTCCTCGGTGGCGAAGCGCAGCGCCACGGCGCAGGTGTCGCCGACGGCATCCTTCGTGTCCTGCAGGACCTCGCGCAGCAGGCGCACGCGGTTCTCCAGCGAGCCGCCGTATTCGTCGCTGCGCTGGTTGCGCCGGCGTTGCAGGAAGTGCATCGCCAGCGACAGGTCGTGCGCTGCGTAGACGTAGATGATGTCCATGCCCGCGCGCTTGCCGCGGATCGCCGCCTCGCGGTGCCAGCGCCGGTATTCGCGGATGTCGTGCAGGGTCATCGCACGTGCCTGCGACGGGTAGCCGTACTTGGACGGCTGGTGCGACGGCGCAAGCAGCACCTCGCGCGAATACAGGTTCGACGCGGTGGGGCCGTTGTGCGACAACTCCAGCGCGGCCAGCGCGCCGTGCGCGTGCACCTTGTCGCACATCAGCGCCAGCGCGGGGATGTCGCGGTCGTCCCACAGCCGTGCTTCGACGTAGGGCGTGAGGTCGCCGCTGGGGTGGATCTCGCACTCCTCGGTGGACACCACCGCCCAGCCGCCCTCGGCCTTGGTCTCGCGCATGGCGGCATGCGCCAGCGGCATCGCGTGGCCCATGCCGTTGCAATGCGGCACCTGGAAGAAGCGGTTCTTCGCGGTGACCGGGCCGATCTTGAGCGGGGTGAACAGGATGTCGTAGCGCGGGTCTCTCATTCCGGAATGGCCTCGTTGGGTGGCGCGTGCCTGCGGCGCAGACGCATGAACGCATACAGCGGCAGGCCCGCCGCGCATAGCCCCAGCGCATACAGGAACGGCTCGTGGCCGATGCCGACAAAGGCGAAGACCACAAACAGCACACAGGTGACGGCGATCAGCAGCACCCGGCGCGTCGCGCACGTTGCGTGGCGCCGCCACCACAGCACGATCAGCGCGAGCGCGCAGCACAGATAGAGCGGCAGGTTGGCGGCGGTCACCACCCGGGTGAGGAAGGTGAACGCCGACACCAGCGATTTGCTGTAGCTCATCCAGATCATCGCCGAGGCGAGCGCGCCGATCACCAGCAGGGCCACCGCCGGTGCACCGTGGCGGTTGTTGCGTGCGAACACTGCCGGCAGCACGCCGTTGACGGCCATCGTGCGGGTCAGTTCGCCGGCCAGCAGGGTCCAGCCGTTGAGCGCGCCCAGTCCGCTGATCACCACGAACAGTGCCAGCCAGCGCCCGGAACCGGCGGCGGCGAAGCGATCCATCAATAGTGCGAACGGTGCGCTCGCTTCGGCCAGTTCCTGTTGCCGGATCAGCAGCAGCGGCACGGTGGATACGATGATGTAGATGATCGCGGTCAGCACGGTACCGGTCATCGTCGAGCGCGGAATCGTGCGCGCCGGGTGGTCCACCCGCGCCGCCGGTACGCTGGCCGACTCGATGCCGAGCATCGCGAACAGGGCGATGGTGGAGGCCGCCATCACGTCGGCCAGAGTCACCGGCGTGGTCGGCAAGTGGGCGACATAACTCGCCGGCGCGGTCAGCAGCAGCCAGCCGCCGAGCAGCGCGATCGCCAGCATCGGCAACAGCTTCAGTGCGGTGGTGACGATCTGCACGCCGCCACCGGTGCGTACGCCGAACAGGTTGACGATCACGATCGCCCACAGCAGGAACATGGCGAACACTGCCGGCTGGATCGCGCCCAGCGGCGGGAACACCACCGTCATGTAGCCGACTACGCCGGCTGCCAGCGCGGCATTGGTGAGCCACAGCGACACCCAGTACGCCCACAGCGCCAGATACGCCGGCAGCTCGCCCAGCGTGCTGCGAATGTAGCCGTACGGGCCTTCGGCGTCGGGCAGCGCACGGGCCAGGTGCGAGAACACGCGGGCCAGCACCAGGCAGCCGGCCAGCACGATGATCCAGCCGATCAGCGCATTGAATCCGAACGGCGCCAGCGACGCCGGCAGCACGAAGATGCCCATGCCGATGACGTTGCCCACGACCAGCGCGGTGCAGGTCCAGAAGCCGATCTTGTTGCTGTCGCGCATGTCGGCTTCCGCCCGGGTCGGTTCAGTGGGGACGGTCGGCCGCACTAGCGGATGCTCATGCGGATTCGCCGGCGGGGCCGGCATAGGCCGCGCGCAACAGGTTCTGGAAATGCCACACGCCGCTCTCGCGTTTCGGGTTCAGCCGGCCGGGAACGTAGAGCCCGGACGCCAGTCCCTTCTGCACCGCTTCGCAGATCGCGATGTCCTCGTTCTGCACTTCGTCGCTGAATGCCTGGTCGGCGGCGATGCGTGCCTGGGCGGTGGCGTCCTGCGCGTAGTAGTAGTCGAACACGATGCGGCAACGGTTCGGCCCCAGCGGCAGGATGCGGTTGGTCTGCAGCCGCCCGGGCATGATGTTGAGCATCACGTTTGGGTAGATGAAGTAGTAGAACGCCTGGCCGTCGCCGTACAGCTCGGTGCTGTCGCGCAGCGGCGAGGATTGCAGCGAGTGCCACGCGAACAGCTCGGTGTCGTAGGCGCGGTAGTCCAGCACCCTGGACAGGCCCGGATGCACGTGTGGCAAGTGATAGCCTTCGAGGTAATTGTCGACGTAGACCTTCCAGTTGCAGTCGATGTCGTAGTTGTCGCTGCGCAGGTAGCGCAGCGTCGACAGATCGATCGGCGCGATGCGCTCGGCGATGCCGGCATAGACCTCGTCGAACGGCGGCACATCCTGCTCCAGCGCCACGAACACCAGGCCCTGCCATTCATGCACGCGCAGCGGCGGCAGGCGGATGTCCTCGACCTTGAAATCGCAGGCGTCCTGCATCTCCGGCGCACTGCGCAGCTGGCCTTCGAGGGTGTAGGTCCAGCCGTGATATTTGCAGTGCAGGGCGCGTGCGCCCTTGCCGTTGCACAGCGCCAGCGGTCCCGCGCGGTGGCGACAGACGTTGGGGAAGGCGCGCAGCACGCGGTCCGGTCCGCGGACCAGCAAGATGGGTACGCCGGCGATCTGCTCGACGACATGGTCGCCCGGTTCGGCCAGTTGCTCCCGGTAGGCCACCAGCTGCCAGCTGCGCGCGAATACCGCACGCTGTTCCATCGCCAGCATCGCGTCGCCGGCGTAGTAGCGAGCGGACAGCGCGCGTGCGCGATTGAGTTCCTCGACCATGGTGTCGGTATGCATGAGCAGGTTCAGTCCCCGGATGGATGGGCACGACGGGCAGGCGTCTTGCGGAGCTTCCATGTCCCGCGTGGCGTCTCGCGCCTGCCGCAGTGTTTGTCCGATCCAGCCTAACGTCTCCGCCGAACCGAGGGCAACCGGTGCCAACTTGCCATGGGGCGGGATGCCGATGCCCGACGTATTTGCCGGCACGTACTATCTACCGGCCGGATTCAGTTGTAGATTGCGGCGATACCCGCGAGGAGCTGCTGCCGTCCATGCAACGCGTTGTGACCCGGCTGTGTCGCCCGAGACCCGACCCGCACGGGCAGGGCGCATTGTCACCGCGAGGTCGGCAGTGACGGAGGTGTCAGCCACCGGCACGCTGGAACAGGCCCTGGCCCACGCGGCACGCCTGCTGGAGCAAGATCCGCGACTGGCAGTCGAACAGCTCGACGAGATTCTGCAGGTGGCCGCGGGTCATCCGGCCGCGCTGCAATTGCTGGCCGCCGCGCACTCGCTGCAGGGCGACGTGCAGGGCGCGCTCGACATCCTCGTTCCTCTGGCGCAAGCGCAGCCGAACTGGGCGATGATCCATTTCGACCTGGGGCTGGCCCATGGTCGTCGCGGTAGCGGGCAGGAAGCGATCCAGGCGTTGCGTCGTGCGGTGGCGCTGAAGCCCGATCTGCCGCAAGCCTGGCGTGCGCTTGGCGACCATCTGATGGCGGCTGGCGAACAGGACGCGGCGGACGCGGCGTACGCCAGCCATGTGCGTTACTCCACGCGCGATCCGCGCCTGCTGGCTGCCGCCGTCGCGCTGGTCGAGAACCGCATCCCCGAGGCCGAGGCCTTGCTGCGCGAGCACCTGAAGCAGGCGCCGACCGACGTGGCGGCGATTCGCATGTTCGCCGAAGTCGCCGCGCGTCTGGGTCACAACGAGGACGCCCTGAACTTGCTCGAGCGCTGCCTGGAGCTGAACCCCAGCTTCCGGGAAGCGCGCCAGAACTACGCGCTGGTCCTGCATCGCAGCAACCAGCCGGAACAGGCACTGGTCCAGATCGAGCATCTGCTGGCGGTCGATCCCGGCCATCTCGGAAACCGCAATCTCAAGGCGGTGGTGCTGTGCCGGATCGGCGACTACGAGCCGGCCATCCGCATCTATGCCGACTTGCTGGAACACTACCCGCGCCATGCGAAAGTGTGGGTGAGTTATGGCCATGCGCTGAAAACCGCCGGACACACCGACCGCGCCATCGCTGCCTATCGGCGCAGCCTGGAGCTCGAACCGTCCTTCGGCGAAGTCTGGTGGAGTCTGGCCAATCTGAAGACCTACCGCTTCAGCGCCGATGAGCTGGCCGCGATGCGCCGACAGCTGGCGCGTGCGGATCTCGCCGAAGACGACCGCCTGCATCTGGAATTCGCCGTCGGCAAGGCGCTGGAAGACGCCGGCGAGTACGAGCCGTCCTTCCGGCATTATGCGCAGGGCAACGCGCTCCGCCGCACGCAACTGCACTACAGCGCCGACGACACCAGCGCACGGGTGCAGTACATCCGTGCGCACTACACACGCGACTTTTTTGCCGCGCGTGTCGGCGCCGGCAGCCCGGCGCGTGATCCGATCTTCGTGGTCGGGCTGCCGCGTGCAGGCTCCACCCTGATCGAGCAGATCCTGTCCAGCCACAGCCAGGTCGAAGGCACGATGGAGCTGCCCGAGGTCACCTCGATCACACGCATGCTGCGCACGCAGGGCGATGCCGATAGCGCCATGCCCTACCACGGCGCGTTGGCGGCACTCGATGCCGATGCCCTGCGCTCGCTTGGCGAGCGCTATCTCGCGCATACCCGGATCCAGCGCAAGACCTCGGCACCGCTGTTCATCGACAAGATGCCGAACAACTTCATGCATATCGGCCTGATCCACCTGATGCTGCCGAACGCGAAGATCATCGATGCGCGCCGGCATCCGCTGGCCTGCTGCTTCTCGGCCTTCAAGCAGCATTTCGCGCGTGGGCAGAACTTCAGCTACGGTCTTGAGGATGTGGGGCGTTACTACCGCGACTACGTTGCGCTGATGGCGCATTTCGATGCCGTGTTGCCCGGACGCATCCACCGCGTCGTGTATGAGCGCATGGTCGAGGACACCGAAGGGGAAGTGCGCCGCCTGCTCGAGTATTGTGGCCTGCCGTTCGAGGAGTCGTGCCTGCGCTTCTTCCAGAATCCGCGGCCGGTACGCACGGCCAGTTCGGAACAGGTGCGTCAGCCGATCTACCGCGAGGGGGTGGATCACTGGCGGCACTACGCAGCATGGTTGGGGCCTCTGGAATCGGCATTGGGGCCGGTGCTGGAGAAATATCCGGACCTGCCGGCATTGGAGTAATGGCTGAATCCGATGGATTGTCGTGGACTTGCGAGGGGAGAGCTTATGCACACGAGTAGATTCAAACAGATCACGGGGGCGCAACGGGTCAGGTTGGCCAGGTTGCCGCTTGCGGCGGCGATCTGTCTGGCGATGGCCGCACCGGCCTTCGCGCAGGACGCGGGGCAGGCGGGGGCCTCGACCGCGACACCGACAACAAAAGCGAAGACCACGACGCTGAGCGTGGTGAACGTGACCGCGCAGAAACGCACCGAGAATCTGCAGAAGGTACCGATCAGCATCAACGTGCTGGAGACGGACCAGCTCGAGGCGCTCCATGTCCAGGACTTCAACGACTACGTGAAGTATCTGCCCAGCGTCACCTTCCAGCAGGGCGGCGGCGGCATCGCCACCGGACCCGGCTTCGCCACCATCTACATGCGTGGTGTGGCCAGTGGCGGCAACACCAACCATTCCGGATCACAGCCAAGCGTCGGCGTGTACCTCGACGACCAGCCGGTCACCACGATCCAGGGCCCGCTCGACATCCACATGTACGACATTGCCCGCATCGAGGTGCTGGCTGGGCCACAGGGTACGCTGTATGGCGCCAGTGCCCAGGCCGGTGCCTTGCGCATCATCACCAACAAGCCCGATCCGAGTGCTTACGCGGCAGGTTACAGCCTGGGCGCGGACACTGTGGCAAACGGCGGCATCGGCTATACGGCCGAAGGCATGCTCAATCTGCCCATCAACTCGAGTGCCGCGATTCGTCTCGTTGGCTGGCGCGAGCACGATGCCGGGTACATTGACAACAAGGCTGGATCGCGCACCTTCCCCACTTCGGGCATCACCATCAGCAATGCACCGGGTTGCTCGCCGAGCGGGACCTCGCCGTCCTCGGCGTTCCAGTGTGTCGGACATGCCAGGGACAATTACAACGATGCCAATACCAGCGGTGCACGGGCGGCGCTGAAAGTTGATCTCAACGACAACTGGTCAGTCACCCCGATGCTGATGGGGCAGCAGACGATCTCGCATGGCAACTTTGCCAGCGATCCAGTCGTTGGTGATCTGGCCGTTACCCACTTCTATCCCGAGCGTGTCAATGACCGCTGGTGGCAAGGCGCGCTGACGGTACAAGGCAAGATCGGCAATTTTGACTTGACCTATGCCTATGCGCACCTCAAACGCAATCAGGAAGAGCAGACCGATTACACTGACTACGGGTTCTGGTACGACGCCTTGTATGGCTCCGGGGCATCCTTCCACGACAACAATGGCGCGCTGGTCAATCCCGCGCAGCACATCAGTGACCGGGATCGCTACACCAACAATAGTCACGAACTGCGTCTAGTCTCACCCGCAGACGAACGGCTACGCCTGGTCACGGGCCTGTTCTGGCAGAAGCAAAAGCACGACATCTTGCAGGATTACCAGGTCGATGGCCTGGCCGACTCGCTGTCTGTCACGGGCTGGAAAGACACGGTCTGGCTGACTCGACAAATGCGCTACGACCGCGACAAGGCCGTGTTCGGCGAACTGTCCTGGGACTTCATTCCCGACGTGCTCACGGGCACGGTTGGTGAGCGCTATTACCGCACCAGCAATCAACTGTATGGTTTCTTTGGTTACGCAGCAGGTTTTTCATCGAGCCAGGGTGAGGCTGCCTGCGTGTCGCACCAACCGTTCTTGGATGCGCCATGTTCCGAGTTCAACAAGGAAGTGAAGGAAAGCGGCTCGCTGAGCAAGTTCAATCTGACCTGGAATATCACGCCTACGAAGATGATCTATCTCACCCGATCCGAGGGTTTTCGCCCTGGCGGTGTCAATCGGCGTGGCACACTGTTGCCGTACCAGGCCGATTTCCTGGTCAACGAAGAGCTGGGCTGGAAGACTTCGTGGCTGGGCAATCGGGTGTCGTTCAACGGCGCGGTGTTCCGTGAGACATGGAACGACTTCCAGTTCCCGATCCTTGGTGCGAACGGTCTGACTGAAATCAAGAACGCGAATTCCGCCCGCATCGACGGTCTCGAGTCGCAACTGAACTGGCAGGCCACGTACAACCTGCAGCTGACGGCGGGGATCGCGGTGTATCACGCCAGGCTGAGCGCGAACTATTGCGGGTTCACCGACGCGAACGGTCGCCCGATCACGGATTGCCCGGCCGGCTCGATCAACCCGCAGGACGGCAGCGTCGTGGCCGGGCCGCTCGCTCCGAAGGGTACGCAACTGCCGATCACGCCGCGGTTCAAAGGCAACCTCATTGCGCACTACAGCTTCAGCCTTGGCGGCAATGACGCGTTCGTCCAGGCTGCGCTTGTACATGTCGGCAGTCGCACGACCGACTTGCGGTTGAGCGAGCGTGCACTGCTCGGCAACCTTCCTGCCTACAACTCCCTCGATTTGTCTGCCGGCGTGCAAAGGAGCAATTGGTCGGCCAACATTTTCGTCACCAATGTGTTCGACAAGCGCGCGGCGCAGTACAAATATACCGAGTGCGGCGTCGATGTTTGTGCAGCACACGGTGTCGCTGCGCAGTATCCGAACGGGCAGGTCTACACCGGCTTCAGCCAGCCGCGCACGTTCGGTATCCGCTTCAAGCAGGACTTCTAGGCAGGAGATCCCTGGCTGTCCGAGATGGGAGGCCCCGGTGCGAACCGGGGCCTTTCGTGTTTCCGGGCTGACGGCTGTCCGAACCGCGTTCGTCCGGTTGTCCGTGCGGTGTCCGCGGACACTCGGGTGATGGAGTTCATGGCTTTCAAGTCATTGAAAAATATTCGATTGTCGCGCCGCTTCCGGGTGGCACGTGGATTGCAATCACCTCGGTGCAACCGCGCTGTCCGCGGTCAGGAACGGCAACGATGATTCGCGACACTTCCGCACAAGACCGCCTGGTCGAGGTCAAACCCAACCGCAAGCGCCGGCTGATTCTGCTGGGCGGCGGCGTGGCCGTGTTGGCCCTGCTGGCATGGCTGGCACCGGGCATTGGCCGGCTGTTTTCCGCCTCCGCCTCGGTCAGCAGTTCACGGCTGGCCTTCGCCACGGTCGAACGCGGAACGTTCGTGCGCGACATCGCTGCCGAGGGCAAGGTGGTCGCCGCGGTCAGCCCCACGCTGTATGCCACCTCCGGCGGCGCGGTGACGCTGAAGGTACATGCCGGCGACACGGTGAAAATCGGCCAGGTGCTGGCCACCATCGTCAGCCCGGAACTGACCAACAAGCTGGCGCAGGAACAAAGCAACGCCGATGCGATGGAAGTGGAATACCAGCGCGCGCAGATCGACGCGCGCAAGCAGCGTTCCGCGCTGCAGGAAACCTACGACAACGCCGGCATCGACCAGACCACTACCGAACGCAACCTCGATCGTTACCAGAAGGCGTTTGCCAAGGGCGCAGTGTCCAGCATGGATGTGGATAAGGCCAAGGACGCGCTGGACAAGGCGAAGATCGCCACCACGCATGCCAAGGCCAACCTCGGCCTCGACAACGACAGCCTCAACTTCGACATCCAGTCTAAGAAGCTCGCGCATGAGCGCCAGCTGCTGCTGGTCAAGGATCTGCAACGCCAGGTCGACGACCTCAACGTGAAATCGCCGGTCGATGGCCAGGTTGGCCAGCTGTTCATCGCCGAGCGCGCGACCGTGGCCAAGGACGCGCAACTGCTCAGCGTGATCGACCTGTCCGCGCTGCAGGTGGAGATGCAGGTGCCGGAAAGTTTCGCGCGTGATCTGGGTATCGGCATGTCCGGCGAGATCAGCGGCAACGGCAATACCTGGAAGGGTCTGGTCAGTGCGATCTCGCCGGAAGTGGTCAATGGCCAGGTCGCTGCGCGGCTGCGTTTCGACGGCGAGACGCCGAAGCAGTTGCGGCAGAACCAGCGTCTGTCGGTGCGCGTGCTGCTGGACAAGCGCGACAACGTGCTGACCGTGCAGCGTGGCTCGTTCGTCGACGAATCCGGTGGCAGCTACGCCTATGTGGTGCGCGACGGCATCGCCACGAAAACCCCGATCCGCGCCGGTGCCTCGAGCATCGACAAGGTGGAGATCCTCGATGGCCTGAAGGAAGGCGACCGCATCGTGATCTCCGGTACCGACAGCTTCAAGAGCGCGACGACCGTCGCGATCAGCAACTGATGATTTTGCCTTCTCCCTTTGGGAGAAGGTGCCCGAAGGGCGGATGAGGGTACGGGGCTTGCGCGTGACTTTTCGCAAGGCCGAACCCTCACCCCAACCCCTCTCCCAGTGGGAGAGGGGCTCAAGAAACCACCACCACCGAGGAACAACCATGCTGAAGATGACCCACCTGTCCAAGGTCTACCGCACCGAAGTGGTGGAGACCTATGCGTTGCGCGATTTCAACATCGACGTGAAAGAGGGCGAGTTCGTCGCCGTCACCGGTCCGTCCGGTTCGGGCAAGACCACCTTCCTGACCATCGCCGGTTTGCTGGAAACCTTCAGCGGTGGCGAGTACCACCTCGACGGTATCGAGGTGAGCAACCTCAACGACAACGCGCGCTCGAAGATCCGCAACGAGAAGATCGGCTTCATCTTCCAGGCGTTCAACCTGATCCCCGACCTCAATGTGTTCGACAACATCGAAGTGCCGCTGCGCTACCGCGGCATGAAGGCGGCCGAGCGCAAGCAACGCATCATGGAATCGCTGGAGCGTGTCGGCCTCGCCTCGCGCGCCAAGCACTACCCGGCCGAACTGTCCGGCGGCCAGCAGCAGCGTGTGGCGATCGCCCGCGCACTGGCCGGCTCGCCGCGCCTGCTGCTGGCGGATGAGCCGACCGGCAACCTGGACACGCAGATGGCGCGCAGCGTGCTCGAACTGCTCGAGGACATCCATCGCGAAGGCGCCACCATCGTGATGGTCACGCATGACCCCGAGCTGGCCGCACGCGCCCAGCGCAACGTCCACATCATCGATGGCCAGGTGGTGGATCTGTCCGAGGATCCGCGCTTCCACACCCTGCACGTGGAGCACACCGGCACATCCGCCTGAGTCCGGCGCTTTCGGGCGCCATGGAAAACGCCCTCGGCGTCATCGAGGGCGCCGCAACCGTCTTTCGGAGAGTTACCGCAGCAATGTTCGCCTATTACTTCCAGCTTGGTCTTCGCAGCCTGCGCCGCAATCCGGCGCTGACGGCGTTGATGGTGATGGCGATCGGCTTCGGCGTGGCGGCTTCGATGATTACCTGGTCGGTGTTTCGCGCGGTGTCGGGCAATCCGATTCCGGACAAGTCCGCCCAGCTCTATACGGCATTGATCGACAACCGCGGACCGCAATACAACGACCAGGGCGAACCACCGGAAGCGCTCAGCTACACCGATGCGACGGCCCTGATCAAGGCGCACAAGGCTGCGCATCAGACGCTGCTTTATGAAGTGGCACCGTCCGTGCTGCCGGAAGGCAGTCAGAGCGTGCCGTTCACCGCTGACGGTTACGCCACCAACGCGGATTTCTTCGGCATGTTCGAGGTGCCGTTCGAATACGGCGGTGCCTGGCACGCCAGCGACGACGACGGACGTGCTGCGGTGGCCGTGATCAGCCACGAACTGAACCAGCAGCTGTTCGGCGGTGCCGACAGCGTGGGCCGCGAGGTGACGCTGGACCGGCATACCTATCGCATCGTCGGAGTCGCCGCGCACTGGGATCCGCAACCGCGCTTCTACGACCTGTTCAGCGGTAACGCGTTTTCCGATCCCGTGCAACTCTATGTACCGTTCAATCGTGCGGTCGATGTGCAGCTCGATACCGCCGGCCGCAACAACTGCGGCAGTATCCCGAGCTACGGCGTCGGCCGTGACGGCTGGCTGCATGGCGGATGCGTGTGGATTCCGGTCTGGGTGGAACTGGCCACAAAAGCTGACGCCGATCACTACCGCGAATTCCTGACCGCCTACGCGGCAGAACAGCAGCGTGCCGGCCGCTTCAACTGGGCGCCGAACGTGCGTCTGCGCGACGTCGCCAACTGGCTGGATCAGGAGCAGGTGGTGCCGCCGGAGAGCCGCATCTCACTGCTGGTCGCGCTGGGTTTCTTCGTGATCTGCCTGGTCAACACGATCGGTCTGCTGCTGGCCAAGTTCATGCGCCGTGCGCCGGAGATCGGCGTGCGCCGCGCACTCGGTGCGCCACGCTGGGAGATCTACCAGCAGTTCCTGATCGAGGCCGGCACCGTCGGTCTGGCCGGTGGCGTGGTGGGCCTGCTGCTGACCGCCATCGGCATGCTTGGCGTGGGTCTCATCTTCGATCCCGGCATCGCGAGGCTCGCGCATCTGGACCTGTCCCTGGTGGCGTTGACCCTGCTGGTGGCGATCGTGGCCACCGTGCTGGCCGCGTTCTATCCGACCTGGCGTGCCGCACAGGTGCAGCCGGCTTGGCAGCTGAAGTCGAACTGAGGAGGAGGGCTCGAGCATGATCCAGATCAAACCCATCCTCGCCGCGATGCGCCACCACAAGGCCGGCACCGTGCTGATTGCGCTGCAGATCGCGCTGACACTGGCGATCGTGTGCAATGCGCTGTTCATCATCCAGCAGCGCACCGCGCGTCTCTCGCGGCCCAGCGGCGTCGAGGAAACCAACCTGTTCGTGATCCAGAGCGACTGGGCCGACAAGTCCGACCCGCAACATACCGACGCGCAGATGCAGGCCGATCTGCTCGCGTTGCGCCAGCTCGGCAGCGTGCAGGATGCTTCGCCCGCGAACAGTTTTCCGTTGCGCGGCGGCGGCTGGGACAACTACATCAAGCTCACGCCGGACCAGGTCAAGATGACCACCGATGCGGCGATCTACTTTGCCGACGATCACAGCCTGGCGACGCTGGGTACGAAGCTGATTGCCGGGCGCAATTTCACCGCCAGCGAAATCGGCAGCCAGAAGCCGCGCGACCAGCTCTCTTCGGCGCAGGTGATCATCAGCAAGGACCTAGCGCACCGGCTGTTCCCGGATGGCTCCGCGCTGGGCAAGACGATCTACGTTTCGTCCGATGCCCGGCCATCGACCGTCATCGGCATCACTGACACCCTGCAGGCGCACATGCAAAGCAGGCGGACGCCGGACTATGTGTACAACGCGGTACTGATCCCGGCACGCCTGCTGGACGACAGCACGCTGTATCTGGTTCGCGCCAAGCCTGGCCAGCTGACCGCCGCGATGCAGGAGGCGCCGAAGGCGCTGTATGCGCAAAGCCGCATGCGCATCATCAACAGCAAGGACGGCGTGATGACCTTCGCCCAGGTCCGCCAGCGCTTCTACAAGAGCGACCTCGGCATGGCGATCCTGATGGGCATCGTCAGCGTGGTACTGCTGGCGATCACCGCCGCCGGCATCGTCGGCCTGACCAGTTTCTGGGTCGGCCAGCGGCGCAAACAGATCGGTGTGCGTCGCGCGCTGGGTGCCACGCGCGGCGACATCCTCAACTACTTCCTCACCGAAAACCTGTTGATCGGCATCGGCGGCGTACTCGTCGGTGCGGTGCTGGCGATCGGCATCAACCTGTGGATGGTGATCCAGTTCGAAATGGCTCGACTATCGCTGGCGTATGTGGCGACCGGTGTAGTCGCGCTGCTGCTGCTCGGTCAGGGCGCGGTGCTGGCGCCGGCGCTGCGTGCTTCGCACGTGTCGCCGGTAGAGGCGACACGCCCGGTGTAAAGAATGCCCGCCTCTCCCGCTGGGGACAGGCTAACTTTGGAGATGCGCATGTTCAGCTATTACCTCGAATTGGCATGGCGTAGCCTCAGGCGCAGTCCCGGCCTGACTCTGCTGATGGTGCTGGCGATCGGCTTCGGCGTGGCTGCATCGATGACCACCTGGTCGGTGTTCCGTGCGGTGTCGGGCGATCCGATACCGTGGAAATCGTCGAAGCTGTTCGTGCCGCAGATCGACATGTGGGGCCCGAAAGGCCGCGGCCCCAACAACAGTGACAACGAGCCACCGGATGCGATGGATTACACCGACGCGACGGCACTGATGCGTGCGCATCGGGGCAAGCTGCAATCGGCGATGTACCAGATCTCGCCATCGGTGGTGCCGGCGGATGCCGGCAAGCACCCGATCAATGTCAGCGGGCACGCGGTCTACAGCGAGTTCTTCCCCATGCTCGACGTGCCGTTTCTCTACGGCAACGGCTGGAATGCGGACGACGATACCCAGCGCTCCGCCGTGGCCGTGATCAGCGGCAAGCTCAACGACAAGCTGTTCGGCGGCGTCAACAGCGTGGGCCGCACGCTCAGCATCGAAGGCAAGGACTACCGGGTGGTCGGCGTGCTGGGCAACTGGAATCCGCAGCCGCGTTTCTACGATGTGGTCAACACCGGCGGCTTCTCCACCGGCGTCGAGGATGTGTTCGTGCCGTTCGAGCGCGCGATTGCGATGGGCATGCCCAACGACGGCAATACCAACTGCAGCGAGATCCCCGCCGAGTCGGGCTTCGTCGGCCTGCAACGGTCCAGCTGCATCTGGATCGCCTACATGGTGCAGCTGGATGATGCCGCCGCGGTCAGCGCCTATCGCAGCTGGCTGGATGGCTATGCGAAGGATCAGCAGAAAGCCGGCCGCTTCGGCTGGGCACCGAACAACCGGCTGCGTGACGTGCCGGGCTTCCTCGACCACGAGCAGGTGGTGCCGAGCGACACCAAGGTATCGCTGCTGGTGGCATTGGGCCTGCTGATCGTCTGCCTGGTCAACACCGCCGGATTGTTGCTGGCGAAGTTCCTGCGTCGCAGCAGCGAGATCGGCGTGCGCCGCGCGCTCGGTGCGCCACGCCTGGCGATCTATGCACAGTTCCTCACCGAGGCCGGCATGATCGGACTGGCCGGCGGCGTGCTGGGTCTGCTGCTGACCGGCGTGGGTGTCGCCAGCGTGAGCTGGGTGCTGCCCAAGGACATCGCCTCACTGGCCCGGCTGGACTTCTCGCTGCTCGCGCTCACCCTTCTGGTCGCCGTCGTGGCGACCACGCTGGCCGGGCTCTATCCCACCTTCCGTGCCTCACGCGTGCAACCCGCGTGGCAGCTCAAGTCCAATTGAGGATTACGCCATGACTCTGCATCCCATGATCGCGGCCCTGCGCCGGCACAAGGCGGGCGTGGTACTGATCGCCTTGCAGATCGCGCTGACCCTGGCGATCGTCTGCAACGCAGTGTTCATCATCGGCCAGCGCATCGAGCGGGTGAACCGCCCGACCGGCCTCGACGAAAGCAACCTGTTCCTGGTCAGTCAGCAATGGGTGGGCGCGCCCAGCGGCGACGACCCGGCCAGCGTGGACAAACTCGACAGCCTGCAGCAAGCCGACCTCGCCGCGCTGCGCGGCCTGCCGGACGTGGCCTCGGTGACGCCGATCAATTCGCTGCCCTTGCTCAACTCCTCGTGGAACGGTTCGGTGGCGCTGCAGCCGGGCAAGGATCTGCGCGCCGGCAACGCACGCACCACCTATTACTTCAGCGACGACCAAGTGCTGACGACACTCGGCCTGCACCTGGTGGCGGGCCGGGCATTCACCGCGGCCGACGTGCAGCATCAGGCCATGCGCGACCAGCGCGAGCCGTCCATCGTGATCCTCACCAAGGCACTCGCCGACAAGCTGTTTCCGAAGGGCGATGCGCTGGGCAAGGTGATCTATCTCAACGGCGATCCTGCGCCGACTACGATCATCGGCCTGGTCGAGCGCATGCAGGTGCCGGCGTTGGGCAGCTGGACCAGCAGCTTCACATGGTATGCGACGCTGGCGCCGACCCGTTTGAACGCGAACTTCTCCCGCTACGCGATCCGTGCCAAGCCGGGCCGACTGGACGCGGCGATGCATACGGTAACGTCGACGCTGTACGCGACGAACCCGATGCGCGTGCTCGACGACGACAGCGTCAAGTCGTTCACCCAGATTCGCGCGGAGGCGTATCGCGCCGATGTCGGCATGGCGATCCTGATGGGTGTGGTGTGCCTGATCCTGCTGGCGGTCACCGCCGCCGGCATCGTTGGCCTCACCAGCTTCTGGGTCGGCCAGCGGCATCGGCAGATCGGCGTGCGGCGTGCACTGGGCGCACGCAAGATCGACATCCTGCATTACTTCCAGATCGAGAATCTGGTGATCGCCAGCGTCGGCGCAGTGATCGGATTAATGCTGGCGATCGGCCTCAACCTGCTGCTGATGCACCACTTCGAAATGGATCGCCTGCCGGTGGCCTATGTGCTGGCCGGCATCGTCGTGGTGCTGGCGCTGGGGCAGGGCGCCGTGTTCGTGCCGGCACGACGCGCCTCCAATGTGCCGCCGGTGGTGGCCACGCGCGCGGCGTAACGTTTTTACTCCCTCCCCTGTGACCGAAGGAAGTATGCAGGGGAGGGTTGGAGTGGGGGCTTTTCGCAAGGGTGCAACTCCTCCCGACATCCCTCTGCAGGGCAACGGGGAGACAAACGGCGGGGAATGGAATGTTCAGTTACTACCTCGATTTGGCTCTGCGCAGCTTCAAGCGCAACAAGGCGCTCACTGCGCTGATGGTGTTGGCGATCGCGCTGGGCATCGGCGCCAGCATGACCACGTTGACTGTGTTGCATGTGCTGTCGGGCGATCCGCTGCCGGGGCGCAGTGACACGCTGTATTACCCGCAGATCGATCCCGTCGACAGCATCGGCTATCTGCCCGGCAAGTCGGAGCCGATGGAGCAGATGACCTGGATCGACGGCATGAATCTGCTGAATGCCAAACGGGCCGATCGTCAGGCGTTGATGACCGGCGGCTTGGTGGCGATCCAGCCGACGCAGTCTGCGCTCGATCCGTTCTACGAGGATGCGCGTTACACCACGGCCGATTTCTTTTCGATGTTCGGCGTGCCGTTCCAGTACGGCCACGGCTGGAACGCGGACGACGACAGCCGCAGTGCGCGAATCGCGGTGATCAGCAGAGAGCTCAACGACAAACTGTTCGGCGGCAAGGACAGCACCGGGCAGGTGTTGCGGCTGGAGGGCACCGCATTCCGTATTGTCGGCGTGCTCGGCGACTGGCATCCGAACCCGCATTTCTACGATCTCGCTGTGAAGAACTACGACGAGAACGAGGGTGTCTACGTGCCTTTGTCCACTTCGCAGGAGATCCCGCTGAATCACGACGGTGGCGTCGACTGCTGGGGCAATGGTGGTTCCGGCATCAATCCCGGCCATGACTCGCCCTGCGTGTGGCTGCAGTTCTGGGTGCAGTTGGACAGCCCGGCAAAGGCGGTTGCGTACAAGGAATTCCTCGTCCACTACTCGCAGGAACAGAAGACGCTCGGACATTTCCAGCGACCGCCCAACGTGCAACTGCGCAACGTCATGCAATGGCTTGACTACGAGCAGGTGGTGCCGGGTGACGTGCGCCTGCAGACCTGGCTGGCGTTCGGTTTCCTGCTGGTGTGCCTAGTCAACACGGTGGGACTGATGCTGGCGAAATTCTTGCGTCGCGCCGGTGAGCTTGGCGTTCGCCGCGCGCTCGGCGCATCGCGTCGCGCGCTGTTCGGGCAATTGCTGGTGGAATCCGGCGTGATCGGTTTAGCCGGTGGCGTCGGCGGCCTGCTGCTGGCCTTGCTCGGTCTGTGGCTGGTGCGTCAGCAACCGGTCGGCTATGCCGCGCTGGCTCGCCTCGACACCGGGATGTTGCTGACCACTTTTCTGCTGGCGCTCGGCGCGAGTCTGCTGGCCGGCCTGCTGCCGGCGTGGCGCGCGTGCCAGATCGCTCCCGCCCTGCAACTGAAGAGCAATTGAGATGGACATCCTGCCGATCCTCTCTACCTTGCGCCGGCACAAGCTCACCGCGTGGCTGTTGATCCTGGAAATTGCGCTGACCTGCGCGATCGTATGCAATGCGGTGTTCCTGATCGGCCAGCGGCTGGAGCGGATGAATATCCAGAGCGGTGTGGCCGAACACGAACTGGTGCAGGTCCAGATGGCCCATATCGGCCATCGCCCCGATTCCGACGCACGCATCGAGACCGCTCTTGCGGCGCTGCGGCAGATTCCCGGTGTGCGCCAGGTAGCCATGACCGGGTCGATGCCGCTCAGCAGCGGAGGATCCTCGAATGGCGACCTCAAGCTCGATCCGCAACAACAGCAGAAGACAGCCAACACGGCCCAATACATGGGCGAAAACCTGCTTGCCACGCTGGGGACGAAACTGGTGGCAGGGCGAGAGTTCCGGCCTGATGAATATGTCGATTTCGACACGGCCGTGGCAGCGCTGCGCAGCGGTGACCTCAAGGGTTTGCCGCAGGATCTGATCATCACGCGCACGCTGGCCGAACGGCTGTGGCCCGGACAAAGTCCGTTGGGCAAGACGGTGTACTACGGCAAGGGCATCCCGTTCCGGGTGATCGGCGTGATCGCGCATCTGGCGCGACCGAACTCACTGCAGCTGGGTGCCGAATACAGCACGGTGTGGCCGATCCGCATGAGCGGGCAGAGAGACAGTTACGTGATCCGCTGCGCCCCGCAGGATCGTGCACAGGTGCTGAAATCTGCCGTCGCCACGCTCAAGAAGCTGGATCCCGACAGCGTGGTGCTGGAGCAGCGCACCTATGACGAGGCGCGGCATGCGTTCTTCGCCAGCGACCGCGCGATGGCCGGCATCCTAGTCGGTGTATGCGTGGCGCTGCTGATCGTCACTGCGCTCGGCATCGTCGGACTGGCCAGCTTCTGGGTGGCGCAGCGGCGCCGCACCATCGGCGTGCGACGGGCACTGGGTGCGACCCGCCGCAACATCCTCCATTACTTCCAGACTGAAAACTTCCTGCTCGCCACGTTCGGCATCGTGCTGGGCATGGTGCTGGCCTACGGCATCAACCTGTTCCTGATGCTGCACTACGAATTGCCCAGACTTCCCGCCGTCTATTTTCCGGTCGGCGCAATCGTGCTGTGGCTGATCGGGCAGGGCGCGGTGCTGGGTCCCGCGCTGCGTGCCGCGGCGGTGCCGCCGGTGGTGGCGACGAGGTCGGTGTGATGCAACCCATGATTGGAGCGTGACGGATGTTTGCCTATTACCTTGAACTGGCGTTGCGCAGCTTGAAGCGCAACCGGGTGCTGACCGCGTTGATGGTGATGGCGCTGGCGCTCGGCATCGGTGCGACGATCACCACGCTGACCGTGCTGCGGCTGCTGTCAGGCGATCCGCTGCCGCAGAAAAGCACGCAGCTGTTCTACCCGCAGATCGATCCGAATGCGAAGGAGGGTTACATCGCCGGTCAGACCAAGCCGGCGCCGACGATGACTTATGTCGATGCCATGAACCTGCTGCACGCGCATCGCGCCACACGCCAGTTGGCGATGGCGCTGAGTCAGGCGAAGGTCTTGCCGCAGCAGGGCGGCGACCATCCGTTTTTCAGCGACGCGGTGATGACCACGGCGGATTTTTTCGCGATGTTCGATGCGCCGTTCCAGTACGGCGGTGGCTGGACCGCCGCGGATGACGACAACGGCGCGCAGCTGGTGGTGATTGCCGGTTTTCTCAACGACAAGCTGTTCGGCGGTGCAAACAGCGTGGGCAAGACCGTCCGCTTGAACGATCACGACTTCCGCATCGTGGGTGTGCTGAAACCGTGGGCACCGCAGCCGCGCTTCTACGCGCAGGATTTGGGCGGCCGCAGTTACGGCGATGGCGACGCGGCGTTCCTGCCGCTGAAGACGGCGCGCGCGATCGACATGGGGCCGCAGGACACCGAATGCTACGCGGCCGTCAGCGACATCAAGCATCTGGAAACGGCGCCCTGCATGTGGCTCGGTGTCTGGGTGGAATTGGCCGATGACGCCGCCGCGGCCGGCTACAAATCCTTCCTGTCCAGTTATGCGCAGCAGCAGATCGCCCTGGGCCGCTTCCAGCGCTCCGAGACGGCAATGCTCGATCTGATGGGATGGCTGCGCGACCAACAGGTGGTGCCTGACGATGTGCGCTTGCAGGCCGGGCTGGCGTTCGGTTTCCTGCTGATCTGCGTGGTCAATACGGTTGGCCTGCTGCTGGCCAAATGCCTGCGTCGCTCGCAGGAGATCGGCGTGCGTCGCGCGCTGGGCGCCACCAGACGCGAGATATTCACGCAGTTCATGGTCGAGGCGGCCATCGTCGGCATGGCCGGTGGCGTGCTGGGTCTGCTGTTCGCCGAGCTCGGCCTGCTTGGCATCCGTCACCAGCCGGCGGAATACGCCAGCCTCGCCCATCTCGATCTGGGCATGTTCTTTTTCACCTTCGTCGTGGCGCTGGCTGCCAGTCTCGTCGCCGGCATTCTGCCGGCCTGGCGCGCCTGCGTGCTGGCGCCGGCCCCACAACTGAAAGCTGCCTGAGGTGGCCATGGAAATCCGTCCAATCTTCGCCAGCTTGCGCAAGCATCGCATCCCTGCCTGCCTGATCGTGCTGGAAATCGCACTGGCCTGCGCAGTGCTGTGCAACGCCGTGTTCATGATCAGCCAGCGCGTGTCCGACATCCATCTTGGCAATGCGATTGACGAGCAGGGCATCGCCACAGTTGTTCTGCGCGGCACCGACGACAATCTGGTCGGCAGCGACATTCCGCGCAACCTCGCCGCGCTGCGCGGTATCGCCGGCGTGCAGGCGGTGGCGGTGACCAGCACGCTGCCACTCAGCCACAACAACTGGGGCTGGAGTTTCGGCCTCGATCCCGACACCACCGTTAGCGACAAAAAGAGCCACAACGTCTCGCTGTACTTCGTCGGCGAGGGAGCCGACCGTGCGTTGGGGCTGCGTCTGCTGCAAGGGCGCTTCTTCAATGACGATGAATATGCCGGCAGCAAGTTCGACACCGCGCCCCTGGCGGAAACCCACGTGGTCGTCATCACCCAGAGCGTGGCCAGGAGGCTGTGGCCGGGACAGTCAGCGCTGGGCAAGACGCTGTACTCGATGCCGCACTACTACACCGTGATTGGCGTGGTGGCCGACGTGCTGCGCCCGGGGTTCGGCAACCAGGCCGGACCGTACATCTATGACAGCACGTATTACCCGCTCAGCGCCGGCGGCTCCAAGGGCGTGCTGTCCTATTACCTGATCCGCAGCGCGCCGCAAGACCGCGACCGCATCATGCGCGAGGCCGAGCAGAAGCTGGCCAGCCTCAATCCCGGCGCGGTTGCCAAGGGCCAGACTTACATGGACATCCGCGAGAAGTACTTCGCGGACATGAGCAGCATGGCCTGGATGCTGGTGCTGGTGTGCGTGGTGATGCTGGCAGTGACCGCCTTCGGCATCGTCGGCCTGACCAGTTTCTGGGTCGGCCAGCGGCGGCGGCAGATCGGCATCCGCCGCGCGGTGGGCGCCACGCGCGGCCACATCATGCAGTACTTCCAGACCGAGAATCTGCTGCTGACCACGGCCGGCGTGGTCATCGGCATGGGGCTGGCCTTCGGCATCAATGTCTATCTGATGCAGCACTACGAAATGTCGCGCATGCCCTGGTACTACCTGCCGGGCGGCGCGCTGGCGCTGTGGCTGCTGGGTCAGGCGTCGGTATTCGGGCCGGCGCAGAAAGCGGCCTCCGTGCCACCGGTGGTGGCGACGCGGTCGGTGTGATGTGGTTTCCCTTCTCCCTCTGGGAGAAGGTGCCCGCAGGGCGGGTGAGGGTTCGGGCGGAACACGAAATTCCGGTTTCGCCGCACCCTCATCCCAATCCCTCTCCCACGGAGGAGAGGGACTTTCAAGCAAAGAGGTACATGGAATGTTTGGTTACTACTTAGATCTGGCGCTGCGCAGCCTGAAGCGCAACAAGGTGCTGACGACGTTGATGGTGATCGCCATCGCCGTGGGCATCGGCGCCAGCATGACCACGCTGACGGTGATGCATCTGCTCTCCGGCGATCCGTTGCCGGGTCGCAGCGGGCAGATTTTCTTTCCGCAGGTGAACCCGGATCCCTCCAGACCGCATGCCAAGGAGCCATCGACCGTGATGGACTACCACTCGGCCGTCGACCTGTGGAGTGCGCATCGCGCTGATCGGCAGACTCTGATCGTGGACAGCATGATCAAGGTGGTTGCGCCGGATGCCACGCTGCCGCCGCTGCGGCTGGACATGCTCTCGACCACCGTCGACTTCTTCCCGATGTTCCAGGTGCCGTTTCGCTACGGCAGCAGTTGGAGCGCAGACGACGATGTGAAGCACTCACGGGTGGCGGTGATTTCCGACGACCTCAACGACAAGTTGTATGGCGGCGTGGACAGCGTAGGGCGCACGTTGCGGCTGGGTGGCAGCGAAGTGCGCATCGTCGGTGTGCTCAAACCGTGGCGACCCGTGCCGCTGTTTTACGAAGCCTGGGGCGCCTACACCAAACCGCAGGACGTGATGACACCGTTTTCCACCGGGCTGGAGATCAACGACGGTCATTTCCAGCAATACAATTGCTGGCATATCCCGGACATGCCAGGTCATTTGCAGAATGCGCCCTGCAATTGGGTCACGTTGTGGGTGCAACTCGACGATGTGGCCAAGGCGGATTCGTATCAACGTTTCGTCGCCGACTATGCCGCGCAACAAAAATCGACTGGCCGTTTCACCAGTACCGTCACGCGCTTGCGCAATCTGATGCAGTGGCTGGACCACATTGACGTGGTGCCGAGCGACGTGCGTCTGCAAACGTGGCTGGCCTTTGCCTTTCTCGCCATCTGCCTGTTCAACACCGTGGGCTTGCTGCTGGCGAAGTTCCTGCGTCGTGGCGGCGAGCTTGGCGTGCGTCGCGCGCTGGGCGCTACGCGCGGCGCGGTGTTTGCGCAGTGCATGGTGGAAGCCGGCTTGATCGGCCTGCTCGGCGGCATCGGTGGCTGGCTTCTGACGCTGGGCGGCCTGTGGTTGATGCGCCGGCAGCCCACCGATTATGCCGACCTCATCCATCTCGATTTGCCGATGTTTCTGACCACCTTCGCACTGGCGATTGCCACCAGCCTTCTGGCCGGGCTGCTACCGGCCGTGCGCGCCAGTCGCGTGGTGCCGGCATTGCAGCTGAAGGTACTTTGAGGAAGCCACGCCATGCAGATACGCCCGATACTCTCCGCGTTGCGTCACCATCGTCTCGCCACCCTGCTGATTGCGCTGGAGATCGCGATGGCCTGCGCGGTGCTGTGCAACGCCTGCTTCCTGATTGCTACACGCGTGAGTGCGATGGACATCCACAGCGGAGTGGACGAAGCAGCGCTCGCGCAGATCAAGCTGGACTGCGACGACTGCAACGCGAGCGACCTCAACGCGCGCGTGTTGTCCGGTCTGGGCAAGCTGCCCGGCGTACAGTCGGTCAGCGTGATCAACGCGGTGCCGTTTGGCGATCACGCCGGCACGGCCGGCATCACGCTGGACGCGGCTGGCCAGCATTCCGGTGGGGTGGTGGACTTCTATGCCGCCGGGCCAGGCAGCTTCCAGGCGTTGGGCCTTCACCTGCTCGCCGGTCCGCTGCCCAAGCAGGATGATTTCCAGGCGATAGCCAACTTTCTTCCTGCGGATGCACCGGTCTGGGTGACGCGCGCGCTGGCCGATCATCTGTGGCCCGATGCCAATCCGATGGGCAAGGAATTCTGGATGGACAAGTCCCACTTTCGCGTGGCGGGTGTGTTGGAGCATCTCGCGCGACCGGGTGGCGGCGAGGGTGGGCCGCTTACCCGCGAATGGTCGGTCTACGTACCGACGCAGCCGGGAGCACAATTGTCCGGCAACTATTTGTTGCGCGTGGAGCCTGCGCAGTTGCGGCAGGTGCTGCGCGACATGCCTGCGGCGCTTGCGAAAATTGCGCCGGATGCCGTTTTCGACAAGATGGCCAGCCGGAGCATCGGCGAGTTGCGCGACGGCTACTTCCAGGCGGACCGTGCCATGGCCGGCATCCTGATCGGCGTGATCGTGGCGTTGCTGCTGGTGACCGCGCTGGGCATCGTCGGCCTGGCCAGTTTCTGGGTGCAGCAGCGGCGCCGGCAGATCGGCATCCGTCGCGCCATCGGTGCCACACGTCGCGACATCCTGCACTACTTCCAGATCGAGAACTTCCTGATCGTCAGCGGCGGCATTGCGCTGGGCATGCTGCTGGCCTACGCGTTGAACCTGATGTTGATGCAGCACTACGAATTGCCGCGACTGCCGTTGTACTACCTGCCGATCGGCGCACTAATGCTGTGGGGATTGGGCCAGCTCGCCGTGCTCGGCCCCGCGCTGCGCGCGGCGGCGGTGCCGCCGGTGGTGGCGACGAGGTCGGTATGAATAGCGAGTTCTTGGGTATACGGGTGACGATAGTCATGGCAACCTTTGTGGTTCGAGCGGCATCCATGTCCGCATGTGCAGAAGAAAGATGCGAACCGTACTGATCATTGACGACAACCCGGCCGTGGGCGAGGCGCTCTCGCTGGCGTTGTCGTTGCACGAAATCCGCCCGCTGGTCGCGCTGACGCCTGATGAGGGTCTGGCGCTGCTGGAGCGCGAGGTGGTCGACGTGGTGATCCAGGACATGAACTTCACCGCCGACACCACCTCGGGCGAGGAGGGCGTGGCGCTGTTCCGTGCGATCCGCGAACGGCATGCGGACTTGCCGGTGATCCTGCTTACCGCGTGGACACATCTGGAAACCGCGGTGGAACTGGTCAAGGCCGGCGCGTCGGATTACCTGGCCAAGCCGTGGGACGACAACAAGCTGCTGGCCACGGTAGAGAACCTGCTGGAGCTGTCCGAATCCACCCGCGAGATGACCCGTAGCCGGCGCGAGCGGCGCCAACGGCGTGAGCAGCTGCAGCGCAAGTACGAACTGGACGGCCTGGTGTTCGCTTCCGAGGCGATGGCGCGCACACTGGATCTGGCCTGCCAGATCGCCCGCTCGGATGTGCCGGTGCTGATCACCGGCCCGAACGGTACCGGCAAGGAACGCATCGCGGCGATCGTGCATGCGAACTCGGCGGTGAAGCGCGGTGCGTTCGTGGCCGTGAACTGTGGCGCGTTGCCGGGCGAACTGATCGAAGCCGAACTGTTCGGCGCCGACGCGGGCGCGTATACCGGCGCGAACAAGGCACGCGAGGGCCGCTTCGAACTGGCCGACGGCGGCACGCTGTTCCTCGACGAGATCGGCAACCTGCCGTTGCCCGGTCAGATGAAGCTGCTGCGCGTGCTGGAAACCGGCCAGTTCGAACGGCTCGGCTCCGGCCGAACGCGCCAGGTCAAGGTACGCGTGTTGAGCGCGACCAATGCCGACCTCAAGGCGATGATTCGCGCCGGCACGTTCCGCGAGGATCTGTACTACCGGCTCAACGTGATCGAAGTAAACCTGCCGCCGCTGACCGAGCGCAGCGACGACATCCTGCCGTTGGCAGAATTTTTCCTGGACGGCCGCGCCGAACTCGGCGATGCCGCGCGCGAGGCCTTGCTGGGTTATCCGTGGCCAGGCAACGTGCGCGAGTTGAAGAACGCGATCGAACGGGCTGCCCTGCTGACCGGCAGCAACCCGATCACGCCCGAGCTGCTCAACCTGCCGCAGCATGCCGCGGTCGCCGCGCGCAGCCTCGATGAGCCCAGCCGCGAAGCGGTGGAGGCGGCACTGCACAAGGCCGATGGCGTGGTCAGTCGCGCTGCGCAGCATCTGGGCCTGTCGCGGCAGGCGTTGTATCGACGGATGGAGCGTTACGGTCTGGCGACGCCGGCTTGATCCGGCTCGGGCTGCGATGCTTGCCGATATACGGATGGCGTAGAAAGATGGCCGCATCCATGGGCACCGGCGAACCTCAGGTGCCATTGAGGCGAGTTTCCCCCGTCGTGGAGTGCGGCCGATGTGGCGTCGTTTGAGTTCCCTGCAGGGCCGGCTTACGCTGCTGCTGGGTTTTGCCAGCGTCGCCGGCGCGTTGATCTATGCCGGTGTCACGCAATGGCCACTGCCGCAGCTGTTGTTGTGGCTGCAGACCGCGCTGGCGGCGAAGCCGGCAACGGCGGCGGTCAATGCGCCGCCCGCGCTTCATCTGGGCATCTACGGTGGCTTGGGCGTCTGCGCCGTGCTGCTGTTGCTGCTGGCGTTCTGGCTGGCTGGTCGCGCGATGTCACCGGTCAGTCGCCTGCTGCGTGCACTGGAAGGCGCGGTGGCGAGTTATCGCGACGGCGATTTCAGTTTTTCGATCGCGATCAGCCGACGCGACGAGCTGGGTGAACTGATCCGCATGCACAACGCGCTGGGGCAGACCTTGCGTGAACAGCGTCAGCATCTGGTGCAACGCGAGTTGCTGCTCGACACCGTGGTGCAGAACACGCCGGTGGCGCTGGTGCTGACCGACTCGATCGGCCGTGTCGCCTACGCCAACATCGCTTCGCGCCATCTGTTCAACGAAGGCCGCAACCTGGTCGGACTTGATTTCGCCGAGCTGCTGACCGATGCGCCGGAAACGTTGCGCAAGGCGGTGGAAAGCGGTGAGGACGCGTTGCTCAGTGTCGAGATGGACGGCAGCGAGGAGACCTTCCATCTGTCGCAGCGCGCGTTCCGTCTGCAGGGCCGGCCGCATCGACTGCAACTGTTCCGGCGCATGACGCGAGAGCTGTCACGGCAGGAGGTGGCGACCTGGAAGCGGGTGATCCGGGTGATCAGCCACGAGCTCAACAATTCGCTGGCGCCGATTTCCTCGCTGGCGCATTCCGGCGCCGAACTGGCGCGGCGCGGCCAGCTCGATCGCCTGCCCAGCGTGTTCGCCACCATCAGCGAGCGCGCGATGCACCTGCACGGCTTCATTGCCGGATATGCGAGCTTCGCCAAACTGCCGACACCGCAACCGGTGGCGGTCGAATGGGCGCGGTTTCTCGAAGGGTTAGCACTGCATTGCCGTTATCGGCTGGCAGCGCCGCCACCGGAGCAGCCGGGTGTGTTCGATGCGGTACAGATCGAGCAGGTGCTGATCAACCTGATCAAGAACGCGCACGAAGCGGGTGGCGCCGAAGATGAAGTCACGCTGTCGATCCTGGAGGTCGGCAGCGAGCTGCGCATCGAGGTGGCCGATCGCGGCCCCGGCATGAGCGAGACCGTGCTGGCGCAGGCGCTGTTGCCGTTCTATTCGACCAAACGCTCCGGCACGGGTCTTGGCCTCGCGCTGGCGCGCGAGATCACCGAGGCACACGGCGGCCGCGTTATGCTGGCCAATCGCGAAGGCGGCGGTTTGCGAGTGAGCCTGCGCTTGCCGCAGTCAGCCCCGAGATAACCATCGACTCGCCTATACTCAAGGCTTCTTCAGGAGTCGGGGGTAGGCAATGGGACAGCTTCTCGCGTTGGTGATCGTGTTCGTCGTCGTGGTTGGCGTGGCCAAGCTGGTGCGCATCGTGCCGCAGGGTTTCGAGTGGACGGTGGAGACCTTCGGCAAGTACACCCGCACGCTCAGCCCCGGGCTGCATTTCCTGATCCCGATCTACCAGGCGGTCGGGCGCAAGATCAACATGATGGAGCAGGTGCTCGACGTGCCGTCGCAGGACGTGATCACCAAGGACAACGCGGTGGTGCGCGTCGACGGTGTGGTGTTCTACCAGGTGCTCGATGCGTCCAAGGCGGCCTACGAGGTGTCCAATCTGGAACAGGCCTCGCTGGCGCTGATCATGACCAATATCCGTACCGTGCTCGGCTCGATGGATCTGGATGAATCGCTGAGCCAGCGCGATGCGATCAACGCGAAACTGCTCAAGGTGGTGGACGAGGCGACCCATCCGTGGGGCGTCAAGGTCAACCGCATCGAGATCAAGGACATCGCGCCGCCGCGCGACCTGGTCGACGCGATGGCGCGGCAGATGAAGGCCGAGCGCGAGAAGCGCGCGAACATCCTCGATGCCGAGGGCTTCCGTCAGGCCGCGATCCTCAAGGCCGAAGGCGAGAAGCAGTCGGTGATCCTGGCTGCCGAAGGCGAGAAGGAGGCCGCGTTCCGCGCCGCCGAGGCGCGCGAGCGTTCGGCCGAGGCCGAGGCGAAGGCGACCACGATGGTCTCCGAGGCGATCTCCGGCGGCAATGTCAACGCGCTGAACTACTTCGTCGCCAACAACTATGTCGAGGCGCTGAAGGAAATGGCGAAGTCGCCGAACCAGAAGATGCTGCTGCTGCCGATCGAGGCGACTGGCATCCTCGGTTCGCTGGCCGGCATCGCCGAGCTGGCCAAGGAGTCGCTGGGCCAGCAGCAGAAGTCGGCGGCGATCCAGCCGCCGCTGCGTTGAGGTGGATGCCATGTGGGAGCTTTCCGCACATTACCTGTGGTGGATTCTCGCGTTGCTGCTGATCGCCGGCGAAGTGTTGCTGCCGGGTTATTTCATGCTGTGGATCGGTCTGGCCGCCGCCGCGATGGGTGTGGTGCTGTGGGTCGTGCCGGCGCTGGGCCTGCTCACGCAGGCAGTGTTGTTCGCGTTGCTCGCGTTCGCCTTCTGCGTTGGCTACGCGCGCTGGCTGCGGCCGCGGCTGGAGCGCAGCGCGCCCGGTAACGAACGCCTGAACCGTCGTGGCGAACAGATGATCGGCCAGCGTTACGTGCTGGTCGAACCGATCGTCAACGGCCGCGGCAAGGCGCGCGTCGGCGACGGCCAGTGGCTGGTCAGCGGGCCGGATCTGCCGCTGGGCAGCACGGTGGAAGTGATCGCGGTCGACGGCACCACGCTGAAGGTGCGCGCGGCGGCATGAGTACCGGCAACCCCATCAGCCCGCAGCAGTTCGCCACCACGGCGCTGAATACGCGCATGGCGTTTCTGCTGGAGCTGGCGCGACGGCTGCACCAGTACGGCACCTCCGCACCACGGCTCGAAATGGCCATCGCCCGTGCCGCGAAGCGCATGGGACTGGCCGCGGACGTGTGGTCCAGCCCTACCGCGATCATCATTTCCTTCACCGATCTGGCCCAGGGCGAGGAAGGCGTGGCGCAGAGTACCCAGGTGATGCGGCTGGCGCCGGGCGAGGTGAATCTGGAGCGGCTGTGTCAGGCCGATGAGATCGCCGACCAGGCGATTGCCGGCGAACTGGATCTGCGCGAGGGCTTCCACCGGCTACGTGCGCTGGGTCGGCCGGATACGCGCCGCGAGAAGATCGGTCTGATCGCGAGTTACGGCCTGTCCGCCGGCAGCATTGCGGCGCTGTTCCTGCACAGCGCGTGGGTGGATGTGCTGGTTGCGGGCGTGATCGGCCTGATCATCGGCGGTATCAGCATGCTGGCGGCAAGTCGGCCGCGGCTGGCGGTGGCCAGCGATGCGATCTGTGCGCTGGTGGCCACCGTAGTGACGATTGTGGTGAGCGCCTTCGTGGTGCCGCTGGCGATCAAGTCGGTGGTACTGGCCAGCCTGATCATCCTGATCCCGGGCATGTCGCTGACCACCGCGGTGCGCGAAATCTCCAGCCAGCATCTGGTGTCCGGCATGGCGCGCATGGGCGGCGCGATGTCGACCCTGCTCAAGCTCACCTTCGGCACGATCGCGGCGACCCAGCTGTGTGCGGCGCTGGGCATCACGGCGCGCGATTTTGCGTTGCCGGCACTGCCGGCGTGGACCGATTACCCGGCACTGCTGGTGGCGGCGGTCGCGTTCGCGATCCTGTTTCGCGCGGCCCGACGCGACTGGCCGGTGGTGATCGTGGCGGTGATCGTGGGTTATCTCGCCACGCGCTGGGGTGGTGAGATTTCCGGCTCACTGCCGGCGGCACCGTTCGGCGTGTTCCTCGGCGGGTTGCTGCTGAGCGGGCTTGCCAACGTCTATGCGCAATACGCGGGCAGGCCGGGTGCCGTCATTCGCGAACCGGGCATCCTGCTGCTGGTACCGGGCAGCGTCGGTTTCCGCAGCGTGTCGTTCCTGCTCGACCGCAATACCTCGCTGGGCATGGATACCGGTTTGCTGCTGCTGACCTTGCTGGTGTCGCTGGTGGCCGGCCTGATGTTCGGCGACCTGCTGGTTTCGCCACGTCGGTCTTTATAAACTAGGCCTCGATCGAACCCCGACTCTTCGTTGCGCAGATTATCGAGACAGCGAAACCGCGCGACTTATTTCCTCTCTCACTGGGAGGGTGCCACATAACGAAAAACGCCGGCATCAGGCCGGCGTTTTTCATTGAAGCGGTGGATGGAGCAGCGATCAGATCGCCAGATCCTTTTCCTTCTTGCCGGCCTTCAGCGCGTCGTTGTACCAGTGCGGACGCTTGCCGCGACCGGACCAGGTCTGCGCCGGATTGGCCGGGTTGCGGTACTTCGGGGCGACCGTGCCAGTCGTGCGCTTGGCCTTGCCACGTGCGCCGCCGAAGATGTCCTCGAAGGTATATCCCTCGGCCTTGATCAGCGCGTGTACTTTCTCGCGCAGCTTGACGACCTTTTCCTTGCGCAGCTCATTCTGGCGAACCTGCGCCTTGTTGATCAGGTCATTCAGCTGGGTGTGATTGAGATTCTTGATATCGACGGCCATGATGGACTCCGGGGTGAGTGTCGACAATTAAACGGTCTGGCCAGGGTCTGATTATTATCGGGGACGGAGCCAGACGCATGGAAAATTGCAGCAATCCGGATTCTCGCTGATTCGCGGAATAGTTGTAAAGCGCAATGCATCACCGTGAAGTGCGCATTCACATTTAAATGAAATTAATGGCGTTGCTGCTGGTCTGGATAATCGACTTTCGGGATTTCATGGCGTCGAATACGGAAACGGCCGCACAGGGCGGCCGTTCCGGTTAACTCGGGGTTATCTCCCGACACTCAGCCAAGCAGGGCAAACAACTCGTCCTGGCTGAGTGCACGGCTTTCGCTCTCGCCGCGGGCGCGATATTCCAGCGTGCCGGCGGCCAGTCCGCGTTCGCTGACCACGACGCGATGCGGAATGCCGATCAGCTCCATGTCGGCAAACATGCCGCCCGGCCGCAGGCCGCGGTCGTCCAGTACCGCCTCGATGCCGTGCTGGTTCAGCGACTGGTACAGCGCTTCGGCGGCCGCGCTCACTTCGGGCAGGTTCTTCGGGTTGATCACGCAGACCACGATGCGCCATGGCGCCATGGCTTCCGGCCACAGAATGCCGGCGTCGTCGTGGCGCTGCTCGATCGCGGCGGCGACGATGCGGCTGACCCCGATGCCGTAGCAGCCCATGGTCATCAGCTGGGCCTTGCCGGTCTCGTCGATCACGCTGGCCTTGAGTGCCTCGGCATATTTCTGGCCGAGCTGGAACACATGGCCGACCTCGATGCCGCGGGCGATATGCAGCACGCCATGGCCGTCGGGCGACAGGTCGCCTTCGACCACGTTGCGCAAGTCGGCGATGTGGGTGATGCGTGCATCGCGACCCCAGTTCGCACCGACGTAATGGCTGCCGTCGGCATTGCCGCCGCAGACGAAATCGGCGAGCACGGCGGCATCGCGGTCGACGATGACGGGAATCGAATCCGGCAACCCGACCGGGCCGATGAAGCCGGGGCGGCTGCCGGTGGCGGCGAGGATTTCCTCTTCGCTGGCGAGCACCGACTGATCCGGCAGTTCGGCCAGCTTGCCGGCCTTGACCTCGTTGATCTCGTGATCGCCGCGCAGGCACAGCGCGACCAGACCTTCGCGACCGCGCACCAGCAAGGTCTTCACGCATTGCTGCGGCGACACCTTGAGGAAGCCGCTGACGTCGGCGATGGTTTTCTGGGTCGGTGTATCGACCCGCTGCAATGGCGCAGCGGGAGCCGGGCGTGTGATCGTCGGCGCCAGCGCCTCGGCCTTCTCCAGATTCGCGGCGTAATCGGAGCCGTCGGAAAACGCGATCGCGTCCTCGCCGGAATCGGCCAGTACCTGGAATTCGTGGCTGGCATTGCCGCCGATCGCACCGGTATCGGCCTGCACCGCGCGGAAGGTCAAGCCGAGCCGGGTGAAAATGCGCACATAAGCCTGGTACATCGCGGCATACGTTTCGGCCAGCGACTCCTGGGTCAGGTGAAACGAATAAGCGTCCTTCATCAGGAATTCACGCGCGCGCATCACCCCGAAACGCGGGCGGATTTCATCGCGGAACTTGGTCTGGATCTGGTAGAAATTGACCGGCAGCTGCTTGTAGCTTTTCAGCTCGTTGCGGGCGAAGTCGGTAATCACTTCCTCATGGGTCGGGCCGTAGCAGAATTCCTGCTGCTTGCGATCCTTGATTTTCAGCAATTGCCCGCCGAATTTCTCCCAGCGGCCGGTTTCTTCCCAAAGCTCTTTCGGTTGGACCGATGGCATCAGCATTTCGATCGCGCCGGCGCGGTTCATTTCCTCGCGCACGATGTGTTCCACCTTGCGCAACACGCGCAGGCCCAGCGGACTCCAGGTGTACAGGCCTGAGGCGAGCCGGCGGATCATGCCAGTGCGCAGCATCAGCTGGTGGCTGGCGATTTCGGCGTCGGCGGGGACTTCCTTGACGGTGGCCAGATGGAATTGGCTGAGGCGCATGCGGGGCATTCCGGCGTGAATGAAGATGCCCATTGTAGCGGGCTGCCGCCACCATCGCTGATCGCTGCGCTGTGCCGGCAGGGAGGCCGGCACAGCGCAGCGGGTGATTATTGGGCCTGGCAATACTGGTTGTACTGCCCCTGGGCCGCGTCGACCTGTTGTTTACGCTGGGCGGCGTCGAGTGCGGTGGCTTTGCCGTCCTGCTGCATGACGACCGGGCCGCTGCCCTGCAGCGCGGCGAGATTGGCTTTCAGCGACGCACATAGCTTGCTGCGGTTTTCCGGGGTGTCCGCTACCGGCTTCGCCGGTGCGGATGCAGGTTCGCTGCTGGCGGACGCTTCGCCGGATGCGGGCGGAGCCAGCGGCTGCACCGTACCGGTGGTGGTCACCTTGGAGAATTTCGTGCCCTGTACCGGCGGCGCTTCCGAGTAGTGCACGGTGCCGCTGGCGTCGGTCCATTTGTAGACCTGGGCGGTGGCTAGCGGGGCCAGCAACAGCAGCGCCACGGCGATCAGCGAACGATGCATGGTGTTCTCCATTTCATGGGAATTACTTGGTGCACCTTGTTATCACTGTGGCGGTCCGGACTCAAGCGGCCGATGGTTTACACTGCGCGCATCCTGTCACGGTCTTGATTCATGAGCGAGCCCATGCCCGTCCGCCGGCCCCGCCACCGGGGGATTTACCTGCTGCCGAACCTGTTCACCACCGGGGCGATGTTCGCGGGTTTCTACGCGATTATCGCCAGCATCGGCGGTCGTTACAGCGAGGCGGCAGTGGCGGTATTCATCGCCGCGGTACTGGACGGCATGGACGGCCGGGTGGCGCGGATGACCGGCACCCAGACCGAATTCGGCGTGCAATATGACTCGTTGTCCGACCTGGTCAGTTTCGGGCTGGCGCCGGCGCTGGTGATGTATACATGGTCGCTGTCCACATTGCGCGATTTCGGTCCGTTGTGGGGCAAGCTGGGCTGGGCTGCCGCCTTCGTCTACGCCGCCTGCGCTGCGTTGCGGCTGGCGCGCTTCAACACCCAGGTCGGCGTGGCCGACAAGCGCTATTTCCAGGGACTGGCCAGTCCGGCGGCGGCGGCGGTGTGCATGTCGTTCGTGTGGAGCGTGGACAAGTTCGGTCTGTCCGGCAGCGAGTTCTGCTTCATCACGCCGGTGCTCGCGGTAGTCGTCGGTCTGCTGATGGTCAGCCGGTTCCGCTATTTCAGCTTCAAGTCGTTGCCGATGGGCGAGCGCCAGCGCGTGCCATTCGGCTGGATGGTCGGCGCGGTGCTGTTGATCGCGCTGCTGATCCTGGATACGCCGCGAGTCCTATTTGTCGGTTTCACGATCTATCTGCTGTCCGGACCGGTGTGGACAATCTGGGGTCTGGCCACCCATCGGCGCCGGGCACGGCGCACCCCAGCATGAATGCAAGCACGCGCCAGCACGTGACAGCCAGCCATCGCGACCGTGTGTTGCGCGCGCTGGGTGTGACGCCGTGGGTGCGGCGAGCGGCACCTGAGGTGCCGGCGGTTATTGTCGAGTCGAATCCGTTGATGGCGGATACAGCTACCGGGGTCGCCTGTGTGGTGGTGCTGCCGGAGGGCTGCAGCACGCGCGAGCTCGATCTGCTGGGTCGCGCGCTCAATACCTGTGGCGCCGCGTTGGCCCGTGCCGCGCGCGTTACGGCAAGTGGCGGCCAACTTCCGGTAGACCTGCCTGAGGCGCGCGCCTATCTGGTGTTCGGCGAGGCGCAGGCGCATGCGCTGGGGCGCACCTTGCCGGCTGCGGCGATGCATCAGGCGCAGATCGTGCTGGCCGATGAGCCGGCCCTGGTGCTGACCAGCGCCGCTGCCAAACGACGGCTGTGGAGCGCGCTGCGCAGTCTGCGCCGAGCGCTGGCCACAGCGGGCAGCTAGTCGCCATGGTCGCGGTCATCAAACCGGTGATCCAGGTGCGCGCCATGCGCGTCGAGGATCTGCCCACGGTCAGCGCTATGGAAAACATTTCCTACGACTTCCCGTGGTCGGCCGGCATCTTCAGCGATTGCGTAAAAGCCGGGCATCCGTGCTGGGTACTGTGCGTGGATACCGACATCGCCGGCTACGGCATCCTGTCGATGGGTGCCGGCGAAGCGCACATACTGAACATCTGCATCGGGCCGAACTATCGTGGTCGCGGGCTGGGCCGACATCTGCTGGGTCGGCTGCTGGACATCGCGCGCTGGAACGGTGCGGAGCGGGTGTTCCTGGAAGTGCGGCCGTCCAATCCGCTGGCGAAGACCTTGTACGAGTCGGTGGGTTTCAGCGAGATCGGGCGGCGGCCGCGCTATTACCCGGCGCACGATGGGCGCGAGGATGCGATCGTGATGGCACTGGAGTTGTTGCCTGCGGCTTAGCGAACGAAGAGCTTTCACCCTCCTTCGGGGGGCGAGTTACTTGCTCTTTTGCTTGTCCAAAAGAGAAGTAATCAAGAGAAAACGACACCTCGCTTGGTGCTCTCCAGACATCCTGCCCTCTGAGTCCGTGAGTCGCGGCCGGGCTTTTCGACAGGACTCCTGTCCTGACGAAAAGTGATCGGCATCGTGTCGATCACCCTTTGGGCTTGTCGTCCGCGCCTCACCGCCGCACAGGGGGGCGGTAGAGCGCGCGATTCCTGCACCCACTTTTCAGAAGTGCGTTCAAGCAAACGCCAAAGGCCAGAGCTAAGGACTCACGCCAACTTCTGCGCTTGCTCGCGCAGCGCAGTCAGCGTGGTGTTCCAGTCGGTGATGCGCTGGCGTTCCTGGACGACGACTTCGGCGGGGGCATTGGCGACGAAGTTGGCGTTGCCGAGTTTGCCTTCGCACTTCTTGATCTCGACTTCGATGCGGCTGATTTCCTTGGCCAGACGCGCCTTTTCGGCGCCGAGGTCGATCAGGCCGGCGAGCGGGATCATCACGCGCAGGGTACTGACGACGGCAGCGGCGGCGGCTGGTTCGTCGGCGCCGCTTTCGATCCACTGTGGTGCTTCGGTGCGGGCAAGGAAGGCGATCTGGGCGGCGAACTTCGCCACGCGGGCACGATCGTTGGCGTCGCCATCGGCGAGCAGCAGCGGGATCGTCTTGGCGGGCGAAATGTTCATTTCAGAGCGGATCTTGCGGATGCCGCTAAGCACGCTCTTGAACCACTCGATCTCGGCTGTCGCCGCATCATCCGCAACAATCTCGTCGGCGCGCGGCCACGGCCGCTGCATCAGGCTTCCTTCGCTGAGACCGAGCTTCGGTGCGACTGACTGCCAGACTTCCTCGGTGATGAATGGAATGATCGGGTGCAGGGCGCGCAACACACTTTCAAGCACCACCAGTAGGGTGTGGCGGGTGGACGCCGCAGCGTTTGCGTCATCGCCGTTCAAGGCCGGCTTGGACAGCTCCAGGAACCAGTCGCAATACTCGTTCCAGACGAACTCGTAGAGCGATTGCGCCAGCAGGTCGAAACGGTAAGTGACGAAATGCTGTTCGACTTCGCCCAGGGTTTGCTTCAGACGGGTAAGGATCCAGCGCTCGGCCTCGGTCACCGGCGCACCAACGGGCGCAGCGATCTCGCCTTCGGGCAAGTTCATCAACACAAACCGCGCCGCATTCCACAACTTGTTGCAGAACGCCTTGTAGCCTTCGGCGCGCTTGATGTCGAAGTTGATCGTGCGGCTGTAGCTGGCCAGTGCGGCGAAGGTGAAGCGCAGCGCGTCGGTGCCGATCGCCGGGATGCCGTCGGGGTAATCCTTGCGGACACGCTTCTCGACCTTCTCGCGCACCTGCGGGATCAGCAGCGACTTGGTGGACTTCGCCACCAGCGGCTCCAGCTCGATGCCGTCGATCAGGTCCAGCGGGTCCAGCGTGTTGCCCTTGGACTTGGACATCTTCTGGCCTTCCGCATCACGCACGATCGCGTTGATGTAGACCTCGCGGAAGGGCACCTGGCCGGTGAAGTACCTGGTCGCCATCACCATGCGCGCGACCCAGAAGAAGATGATGTCGAAGCCGGTGACCAGCACGGCGCTGGGCAGGAAGATCTTGTCCTGCTCCCAGTTCGCGACGACTTCGCCGCGTTCGTTCTTCACCGGCCCGTTGGCTGGCCAGCCGAGCGTGGAGAACGGCCACAGCGCCGAGCTGAACCAGGTGTCGAGCACGTCGTCGTCCTGGCGCAGTGCGCCAACCGGTGCGACGGTGGCGGACTTGCGCGCATCCGCCTCGTCCTCGCCCACGAAGATGTTGCCGGCCTCGTCGTACCACGCCGGGATGCGATGTCCCCACCACAGCTGGCGGCTGATGCACCAGTCCTGGATGTTGTCCAGCCACTGCGTGTACGTGGTCGCCCAGTTCTCCGGCACGAACTTGATCTCGCCCGAACGCACCGCGTCCAGCGCCGGCTGGGTAATGGCCTTGCGGCCGCCTGGACGTCCATCGGCCAGCGTGTCGGAGGTGAGGTCGACGAACCACTGGTCGGTCAGCATCGGTTCGATCACCGCGTCCGAGCGATCGCTCACCGGCACCTGCAGCTTGTGCGGCTTGGTTTCGACCAGCAGGCCGCCGGCTTCGAGATCGGCCAGCACGCGCTTGCGCGCGTCGTAGCGGTCCAGCCCGCGATACTTTTCCGGCGCGTTCTCGTTGACCTTCGCGGCCAGCGTGAAGATGGTGATAGGCGCCAGCTTGTGACGCTGGCCGATCGCGTAGTCGTTGAAGTCGTGCGCCGGGGTGATCTTCACGCAGCCGGTGCCGAAATCCTTGTCGACGTAGTCGTCGGCAATCACCGGAATCTCGCGATCGGTCAGCGGCAGCTTCAGCGTCTTGCCGATCAGATGCGCGTAACGCTCGTCCTCCGGATGCACGGCCACGGCGACGTCGCCGAGCATGGTTTCTGGACGGGTCGTGGCGACCACCACGCTCTCGTCGCTGCCCACGACCGGGTAGCGGATCGACCACATATGGCCGTCGCGCTCGACGTTGTTCACTTCCAGATCGGACACCGCGGTACCCAGCACCGGGTCCCAGTTCACCAGCCGGTTGCCGCGGTAGATCAGCCCCGCGCGATACCAGTCGATGAACACCTTGCGCACCGCGGCCGACAGTCCCTCATCCATGGTGAAGCGCTCGCGCGACCAGTCCGCGGCGGCGCCGATGCGGCGCATCTGATTGGTGATGGTGGAGCCGGATTCCTCCTTCCACTTCCACACGCGCTCGACAAACGCATCGCGGCCCAGGTGATGTCGCGTCTTGTCCTCGATCGCCAGCTGGTTCTCCACGATCTTCTGCGTGGCGATGCCCGCATGGTCGGTACCGACCTGCCACAGCGTGTTCATGCCACGCATGCGCTGGTAACGCACCAGCATGTCCATCACCGTCTGCTGGAACGCGTGACCCATGTGCAGCGTGCCGGTGACGTTCGGCGGCGGCAGCAGGATGCAATACGGCTCGCCCTTGCCCGACGGCTGGAACGCGCCGCTGGCTTCCCAGCGCTCGTACCACTTCGACTCGATCTGGGCGGGTTCGAAACTCTTTTCCATCGGGATTGCGCTCGGTGGCGCACGCAGGGCGTGCGCTTTGTCTTGGGGAAAGCGGGCCATTGTACGGGGAGGGGACTGGCCTGCCAAAAAACCGGTCCCGTCATGGAGCGGGCGGGATGGTCTGTGGTGGGCCGCAGGCGTGCGGATACTTCAATTATCCCGGCGCAGGCCGGGGTAACAGGGGTGTAATCGCAAGCGTGACCCGTAGCCGTCCCGCTCAGGGGACGAGCAGCTCGCCACCCCAATCGGCCGGATCGACGTCCGCCACAGTCTGCGAAAACGTCCAGACATGCCCGCCGAGGTCCGCCACCGAGTACTGGCGTTCGCCATACGGGTAGGTGGTGGGTGGATGGAGGATGGTTACGCCCGCGGCCTTGGCCCGGGCGTGGTGGGCATCCACATCGGCGATGCGAACCATGATCGAATGGGTGGGCGAGTGCGTATCGCCCACCGCACCTGCATCGCTCACCACGAAGGCGCCGTCGCCGGCATACATCTGCACCCGGTGGTCCGCGATGCGCAGACGCTCAGTGAAGCCAAAGGTGCGGCACAGCCAAGCAGCAGCCTGCCGTACGTCGGGATAACCCAGCACCGGCATGATCGTGCTTGAAGGTATGGAGCGGTTGCTGCGCATCGTGTGCCTCCTGCAGCCCATTGCGGACTAAGGCAGCAATTCGATCCCGAACCGCCGTACCAGCAATGCAAACAGGCCGAAACATACCACCGTGATCACCACGCAGGCCGCCAGTGTCGGCCAGAAGCCGAGGCGCGGCAGCAGCAGGGGAAAGGCCAGGAACATCGGCAGCGTCGGCACCACGTACCAGAACGTGTACCAGGCGTGGTTGGCGATTTTCGACTGCGGCTGGCGCTCGACGTACAGCCAGATCAGCGTCAGTACGGTGACCAGTGGCAGTGCCGCGATCAGCCCGCCGAGGCGGTCGCTGCGCTTGGCTGCTTCGGACACGATCACCACCACCGCGGCGGTGATCAGGTATTTGCTGATGAGCCAGGCCATCGTTCGCTCCGCAAGAGGGACATCAGTGGGCAGGCGCGGAAAGGCTGCGCAGGAAGGCGGTGAAGCTCGCCAGGTTGGCCTGCCAGCCACCGGGATCGCGGGCGGTGACCAGGGTCGAGGCGCCGTGCACGCCGATCTTGGGTTGGTAGTGCACGATGTTATTGCCATGCGCGTCGCGCAGCACTTCGGCGACGTTGCGGGCTTCGTCCGGATCGGTTGTGATGTAGAACGGCAGGGTCACCTTGGCGGCTGCCTGTTTGATCAGGTTCTTGTCGTCGAAGTATTCGCCCGGCGAGAAGCTGGCGATGGCGCTCAGGCCTTGCGGATGTTTTGCGGCCAGTACGATCACCAGCGATGAACTGTAGGAACTGCCCACCGCGACGATGCGCGCGTAGTGCTGCGAGCTGGCCCAGGCCAGTGCTGCCTCGAGATCGGGTAGCGCGGCCAGGTAATCCGCCGACGCGCCGAGCTTCGCCACGGTTTCGTTGTGGCCGCCGAACAGGTCGCCGCCGGAGCGCTGGTCGATCGCGAGAGTGTCGAAGCCCAGTTTCTGCAGCGCCGCCACTACGCTGTCGTATTCGTGCCGGTTCGCATGGGCCTGGTGGAACAGCAGGGCGATGCTCCGACCGTGCGGCTGCGCCTGGCTGAGCGTGCCGTAGACGGCCACGCCGTCGCTGGCGTGCAGGGTCAGTGGTTCGCCGGCCAGCGCAAGGGTAGGCAGGCACAGCAAGATCAGGCAGATCCAGCGGATGAGGCGGGCAGGGGGCATGACGTGCATGGCGGGAATCCTCGGTGGATACCCGGCGCAGGCTACGTGAGGCGTCCGGCAAAGGCCAGCGACGGGCGGGTGCAGCGGCTCAGCGCGAGCGCAGCTCGCGGCCGTAGCTGTGCACCTCGTCGACCAGCACCTTGACGTGTCCGGGATCGACTTCCGGCGTGATGCCGTGGCCGAGGTTGAAGATGTGACCGGGGTGGTTGCCGTAGCTGTCGAGCACGGCGCGTGCTTCGCGGCGGATCACGTCGGGGCTGGCGCGCAGGATCGCGGGATCGAGATTGCCCTGCAGGGCGACCTTGCCGGCAACGGCGCTGCGTGCGTCGGCCAGATCCATCGTCCAGTCGACACCGAGCGCAGCACAGCCAGTGTCGGCCATCTCAGCGAGATGCTGGCCGGCGCCCTTGGAGAACAGGATCATCGGCAGCTCACGACTGTGCGGATCAGCTTTCAGCGCATCGACGACGCGTGCCATGTAGCGCAGCGAGAATTCGCGGAACGGCGCCGGGCCGAGCAGGCCGCCCCAGGTGTCGAAGATCATCAGCGCCTGCGCACCGGCCGCAGCCTGGGCGATCAGGTAGTGCGCGACGGACTGCGCCAATGTGTCGAGCAATTGATGCGCGAGTTTCGGTTCGTTCCAGCACATCGCCTTGAGCGTGGCGAAATCTTTCGAGCCCTGGCCTTCGACCATGTAGCAGGCCAGCGTCCACGGGCTGCCGGAGAAGCCGATCAGTGGCACGCGGCCATGCAGTTCCCGGCGGATCAGCCGCACCGCGTCCATCACGTAGCGCAGCTCGCCGTCCATGTCGGGTACGGCGAGTTTCGCGATGTCGGCAGCTGTGCGCACCGGATGCGCGAACTGCGGGCCTTCACCCTGCGCGAAGCTGAGGCCGAGACCCATCGCGTCGGGAATGGTGAGGATGTCGGAGAACAGGATTGCCGCATCGAGCTTGAAACGTTCCAACGGCTGCAGGGTGACTTCGCAGGCGAACTCGGGATTCTGCGCCAGACCCATGAAGCTGCCCGCGCGCTCGCGAGTGGCGCGGTATTCCGGCAGGTAGCGGCCGGCTTGGCGCATCACCCAGATCGGCGTGGTGTCGGTGGGCTCGCGGCGCAGTGCGCGCAGGAAGCGGTCGTTCTTCAGCGGGGTATTCATCAAATCAACGTCCGTACGGGCCTTCCAGCCCCTGGGCAAACATCAGGCGGAAGCCACGTTTGAGCTGCGCGTCGCGTGCTTTCTCGAACGCGGCGACTGCTTCGTCGCGCTCCAGGAACTGCTCGCGCTTCATCGTGGCGCGGCCGCCCTGGGTACCGGATTCGCGATACAGCGTCCAGCCACCGAGCAGATCCTGCTCCAGCGTGATCTGGACGTAGCGGGGTGCCTCGGTGCTGCCGGGCACGGTTTGCAGATAGAGGCGCATGGGTTCCGGATGGACTGTGCGGCACGCCGCAAACTTGAACATTCTAGAAGGCTGGCGGCCTCGTAGCGAGGGCGCCGATGACGCAGGTGATCGATTATGTCGGTATGGCAGCCTGCAACACGGCCAAGACGTCGGCTTCGACGACACCCGCGACGATCTCGGCGCGACCGATGCCGCGCCACAGGATCAGCCGCAATACGCCGGCCGTGTTCTTCTTGTCCAGCCGCATCAGCGCCAGCAATTGCTGCGCCTCCATGCCGGACGGAATCGCGGTGGGCAAGCCAAGCTTTTCGAGCAGGTCTCGCAGGCGGGTGGTATCAGCGACGCCACCTATGCCGAGCCGCTCGGACAACTGCGCCGCCAGCAGCATGCCGATCGCCACGCCTTCGCCATGCAGCAGGGTGGTGTAGTGGCCGGCGGTTTCCAGCGCGTGGCCGAAGGTATGGCCGAGGTTGAGCAGGGCGCGTTCGCCCTGTTCGGTTTCGTCGCGGGCGACCACGCCGGCCTTGTACTGGACCTTGCGCGCGATCGCCTCCAGCACGGTGGCGGGATCGCGGGCGGCGAGCGCATCGGCATGCTGCTCCAGCCAGGCGAAGAATGGCTCGTCGCCGATCGCCGCGCCCTTGATCACTTCAGCGAGGCCGGCGCGGTATTCGCGCTCAGGTAGGGTGGTGAGCGTGTCGATGTCGGCGATCACCGCGCGCGGCTGGTGGAACGCACCGGCGAGATTCTTGCCGACCGGCAGGTTGACGCCAGTCTTGCCGCCGACCGAGGAGTCGACCATCGCCAGCAAGGTGGTCGGCATCTGGATGAAGTCGATGCCGCGCATCCAGCACGCCGCGCTGAAACCGGCGAGGTCGCCGACCACGCCGCCACCCAGCGCGATCACGCAGGCATCGCGGGTGGCTCCGAGCTGGCCCAGCGCTTCCAGCGCGCGGCCGACGTTGGCGAAGCTCTTGTGCGCCTCGCCGTCGTCGAGCAGGAATGACGACCACTTCAAACCATCCAGGCCATGTTCGATGCACGGCAGGTACAGCGGCGCCACCGTGGTGTTGCTGATCACCAGCGCGTGCCGGCCGCGCAACATCGCGCGCCAGCGTGCGTGGTCGGCGAGCAGGCCGCTGCCGATCCATACAGGATAGCTGCGCTGGCCGAGCGCGACGGTGATGGTCTGGAGTGCGGGGTTGTTCATGTGTTCTGCCGGGGTCATGCGGTGGGTTGGCGCTGCCAGTGATGGTCGATCAGTGCGATGCAACGTTCGCTGGCGGCGGCGACGCTGCCGTGTTCGCCGGGCACGGCGAGGTCGGCGAGTTCGCGGTAGATCGGTTCGCGGATCTGCGCCATCGCCTGCAGCCGTTCATGCCGGTTCGGCACGGCCAGCAGCGGGCGGCGGTGGTCGCGTTCCAGCCGTTCCAACTGCTGCTCGATCGTGGTTTGCAGCCACACCACGTAGCCGCGTTCGCGCAGATGAGCGCGATTGTGTTCGGCCAGCACCACGCCGGCACCGGTGGCCAACAACACGCCGGGGCGCTGGCTGCACTCGTCCAGCAGCGCGCTTTCGCGCTGGCGGAAGCCGGCCTCGCCCTCGATCTCGAACACCGTGCTCACGTCGACGCCGCAATGCTGCTCGATCTCCTGGTCGAGATCGACGAACGGCAGTCCATAATGCGCGGCAAGCCGGCGCCCGATCGACGTCTTGCCGGCGCCGGTCGGACCGATGATGAAAAGATTGCACGACGGATTCATGGGCAAATGCTAACAGGGCAGCTGCGAGGACTGTGGTGAGCGAACGGGTATTGCTGGCCGGCTGCGGCGACCTTGGCCTGCGTGTGGCGCAGCGTCTGCGTGCGCGTGGTGATGAAGTGTGGGCACTGCGGCGCCAGCCACCAGCGGCGGACGGCAACGGCATCCGTTGGCTGCGTGGTGACCTGACCCAGCCGATGAGTCTGCGCGGATTGCCGGCCGGGATCACCCAACTGGTCTATCTGCCGACACCGGATCGACGCGATGCCGCCGCCTATCGCGCCACCTTTTTGGACGGCCTGCACCATCTGCTCGACGCGCTTGGACATGAAAGTTTGCAGCGCGTGTTGTTGGTGTCTTCCGGCGCGGTCTACGGCGAGCACGACGGCGACTGGGTGGACGAAGACACGCCGCCGGCGCCGCCGGGATTCAACGGCGCGGTGTTGCTGGAGGCGGAGCAGTGGCTGGCTGTGCAAACACCGACTTCGATCGTTTTGCGATTGGCCGGACTGTACGGCCCCGGCCGCATACAACTGCTGGAGCGTCTGCGCGCTGGACAGGTCGCGGTGCCGCGCATGCAGCCGCATTGGGCCAATCGCATCCATGTCGACGATGCTGCCGCGGCGATTGCGCATCTGCTGCAAGTGGTCGATCCGCTGTCGCTGTATCTTGGCGTGGACAGCACGCCGCTGCCGCTCGATGTGCTGTACGACCATCTGGCCGGCTTGATCGGAGCACCGCTGGCCGCCGACGGCCCGGCCCCGGCCGGCATTGGCAGCAAGCGGCTCAGCAATGCGCGCTTGTGTGACAGTGGTTTCGTGCCGCAATGGCCGGATGCGCGGGAAGGTTATGCGGCATTGCTCGACACCTGAATCAATCCCCCTTAACTGATCAACACGGAGAACCGAAATGGCCAACACCGTTCCGCATCACCAGGTCAGCACCGGCAACGAGATTCCCGGTTGCCGCATCGTGCGTTCGTTCGGCATCGTGCGCGGCATCACAGTGCGCTCGCGCAGTGTGGTCGGCAATCTCGGCGCGGCGCTGCAGACGATCGTCGGCGGCAATATCTCGATCTATACCGAACTGTGCGAGAAGGCGCGCGAGGAAGCGTTCGAACTGATGCTGCAGCATGCCGCCGCGATGGGTGCGAATGGCGTGGTGGCGATGCGCTACGACGCCAACGACGTGGCCCAGGGTGTCACCGAGGTACTGGCCTATGGCACGGCGGTGCAGGTGGAATCGTCAACGTGATGTGATGACGCAGTGCGGCTTGTTGCAGCCGATGACTGCGGCGCAGACTCGGCTTTCAGGACGGGGAGGCGCAGCGTGCCGCTCGCACGATCGAACGGGAGATTGACGTCATGTCGGTAGCCAAGGTCATCGAAATCAATGCTTCGTCCGCCAAGGGCATGGAAGATGCCGTGCGGCACGGCTTGCGCAAGGCCGCGGAGTCGGTGAAGAACATCAAGGGCGCCTGGGTCAACGAGATCAAGGTGGTGACGTCGGACGACGGCACCGTGACGGAATGGCGCGTCAACATGAAGATCAATTTCGTTGTCACCTGAGAGCCTTGCGGATCGCGCCGGCGCCAGCGACCGGCGCGATTCTGCCCGCTGCGGATTCCAGCGGACGTGAATCAGCCGTGGCTGAGTCCGGTCACGTGACGCTCGTCGTCGTATTCCACACAGGTATCGGCCAGCGGAGGCAAGCTGGCCAGCGCATGTCGGCTGAGCCGCTCGAAGTGCGCCAGGAACCGCTCCATCGCCGGCGCATCCATCGCCAGTGGCGCATGTCGCGCCAGCAGCCCCTGTTCCTGTTCACCACGCCAGCGACGCACGATCTCCCAGCTGGGTGCCTGCAGCACGATGAGCGCATCGAACTTGCGCCATAGCGGTTGGTAACCGCGCAACTGCTTGTTGACCCAGTGTCGCCAGCTGCCGTCGGGGTCTTCCTTGCGTTCCAGTTCGTTGACCGGTTTGCCCAGTGCGGCCTGCAGTTGCGGGCGGATGCCCAGCGCCCAGCCTTCCACGATCACCAGCTTCGGCGGCCGCGTGATTCGCGGCCAGCGCGATGGTGAAAAGCGCGTGTCGCGACCCTTGTCGAAGCGCGGATGCGTCACCGGCAGCTTGTCCGAGGCGTACGGCAATGCGGCCAGCACCGACAGCAAAAGTTCGATCTCGTGGGTGCCCGGCACGCCGCGACTGCGCAGCAAGGGATGCACATCGCGCGCCAGCGCTTCACGGTCGCTGCGGGCGTAATAGAAATCGTCCAGCGAGAGTACTTCGGTGGCCCAGCCGCGGGTTTCGGCCTGGGCTTTCATCACCCGTGCCAACGTGCTCTTGCCGCTGCCCTGCAGGCCGGACAGGCCCAGGATATACGGCCGCCGCGAGCGGGCAATGCGCCCGGCGTACTGGTCGAGCAGATGGCCGGCGAGGGCCTCGTTCTGCATCTCGGCGTGGGACATCATCCGCAAGATACCGTGGTTCCGGGAGGTATTTTCGCCACCGGCAGGTGGTAATCGCGCAGTATCCCGCAAACCGATGTGCCGCGATCGTCTTCACGCTTTAGGGCGGAAAATGGTCTCGCCAGCCGTGCTGAAGTGGTACTGGATGAGTGGGGCATTGCACTATCATCGGTCAGGTTCATTTGCGCCATGATGGCGCGTGTCGGTCACGATGCAAAAGGAAAGTTTCAACACCATGCTCAAACCCGAGATCCTGGACACCTTCCTGCGACTGCTGGACGAAGCCAAGGCCAGCGGTGACCGCGAACCGACGGCGATGAACGTGGCCACCGTCGACGGCTCCGGCCGGGTCGCCTCGCGCATCGTGCTGCTCAAGGGCGCGGATGAGCGCGGCTTCCGTTTCTACACCAACTACGAGAGCGACAAGGGCAGCCAGCTGGAAGCGCATCCGCAGCTCGCGCTGTGCTTCCACTGGAAGCAGCTGCGTGATGGCGTGCAGGTGCGCGTGGAAGGCGCCGCGCGCAAATTGCAGGAAGAGGAATCGGACGCCTATTTCGCCAGCCGTCCGCGCCAGAGCCAGATCGGTGCGTGGGCTTCACTGCAATCGCAGACGCTGCCGGATCGCGACACGTTCGAGCAGCGGGTGGCGCGCTACGAGCATCAGTTCGAAGGCCACGAGGTGACCCGGCCGCCGCACTGGGGCGGTTATGTGGTGGAACCGGACATGCTGGAATTCTGGTACGGCGCCGAGTTCCGCATGCACGAGCGAGTGCGCTGGGACCGCCACGGCCAGACCTGGACGAGCCGGCTGCTGTACCCGTGACCAGGTCGCTGCCCGCGGAACATGTCGCGCAGGTCGGTTTCGCTGTGCATACGCGGGGCCGCGGCTTCAGCGATATCACGGTGCAGGTCGCCGATGCGGTGGCCAGCAGTCACGTGCAGGTCGGCATCGCCAATGTGTTCACCGCGCACACCAGCTGTTCGCTGCTGCTCGGCGAGAACGCCGACCCCGCCGTGCGCGACGACTTGGAACGCTGGTTCGCCCGCGCGGTGCCGGATGGCGATGCGATCTTCGAACACGATGCGGAAGGCCCGGACGACATGCCGGCGCACATCCGCTCGATCCTCACCGGGGTCAGCCTCACCCTGCCGGTGCACGGCGGCAAGCTGCTGCTGGGTACATGGCAAGGCATCTATCTGTGGGAACACCGCATCGATCCGCACCAGCGCAAGGTGACCGTGACCGTGCTGGGGCATTGAGCGCATGAGCGACCACATCGCCACGGCTCCAGCCTTGCCGGATCACTTCCCGCAACGCATCGTCTGCCTCACCGAGGAGCCGACCGAAGTGCTGTACGCGCTCGGTGAGGACCATCGCATCGTCGGTATCTCCGGCTTCACCGTGCGGCCGCCGCGGGCGCGCAAGGAAAAGCCCAAGGTTTCCGCGTTCATCAACGCGAAGATCGGCGAAATCCTGAAACTCGAGCCCGATCTGGCGATCGGCTTCTCCGACATCCAGGCCGACATCGCGCGCGAACTGATCAAGGCCGGCGTCGAGGTGTGGATCAGCAACCACCGCAGCGTGGACGGCATTCTGGCCTACATCCGCCGGCTCGGTGCGATGGTTGGTGCGCACGAAAAAGCCGAGGCCTATGCGCAGCGTGCCGAGCAGCACATCGCCAAGGTTCGCGCCGCGGTCGCGCAACTGCCGCGTCGGCCGAAGGTGTATTTCGAGGAATGGGACGAACCGATCATCACCGGCATCCGCTGGGTCGCCGAGATCGTCGGCATCGCCGGTGGCGACGACTGCTTTCCGGAACTGGCGCGCGAGCCGCTGGCGAAGCAGCGCATTCTTCCCAATGGCGACGAAGTGGTGCGACGTGCGCCGGACATCATCCTCGGCTCGTGGTGCGGCAAGCGCTTCCGTCCGGAGAGAGTCGCGGCGCGGCCGGGTTGGGACGCCATTCCGGCAGTGCGCAACGGCGACCTGTACGAGATCAAGTCGCCGATCATCCTGCAACCGGGGCCAGCGGCGCTGTTCGATGGACTGGATGCGATCCATTGCATCATCGCCGAGTGGGCGCTGCGCTGATCCGTTGATTCGGCGGGAGCTGTTCAGGCACCCATGGCCAATCGCGCACCCACATCGAGCAGCGGTGCGGCGATCAGCAGACGCGCAAGCAGCAGCACGATCATCACCGCCATCGGCGCGAAGTCGATGTTGCCGGCGATCAGTTTGCCATTCAGCGGGCGCAGCAGCGGGGCAACGATGGTGCCGATCAGCCGCAGCAGGGGTTGCCGGCGATCGACCGCAAACATGCTCAGCAGCGACCAGCCGAAGATCAGCACCAGGTAGAACAGCAGGGCGAAGTCGAGCAACTCGGCCAGCGCCAGTACCACCAGACCGAGTGGATGCGGCATCACGCCGATCAGCGCATACAGCAGCAGGCGTTTCAGCAGCATCGCCAGCCACGCCAGCAGCAGGCCGGCGAGGTTGATCCGGCGCCAGTTCGGCAGCACACGGCGGATCGGCGCCAGCACCGGGTTGGTATAGCGATAGACAAACTGGCTCAGCGGATTGTTGAAGTCGGCGCGGCAGGCTTCCGCGGCAACCCGCAACAACAACAGCGTGACGGCGGCCTCGAACACCAGCTCGATCAGCATGGACAGCGCGTTCAGCAGATAACTCATGACAGCTTGTCCAGCTGTGCGGCCAGCTCCATGCCGCGTTGGGTGGCGGCGGCGACGGCGCGGGCGGTGATGCGCGGCAAGCCATCGGCGTTGAAACTTTCCAGTGCGGCCTGGGTGGTGCCGTTCGGTGAGGTGACGCGCTGGCGCAGGATGGCGGGATCCTCGCCGCCCTCGACCAACATGCGACCGGCACCGAGGCAGGTCTGCGCAGCGAGCGCGCGGGCGGTATCGCGCGGCAGGCCCTGTGCCACCGCGGCGGCTTCCAGTGCCTCGACCAGGGCAAAGAAATACGCGGGGCCGGAACCGGACAGCGCGGTGACGGTATCCATCAGTGCTTCGTCATTGATCCAGCGGGTGATGCCGGCAGCGTCGAGAATGTGCTGCGCCTGCGCCTTCTGCGACGGACTGACCCGGCTGTTCGCGCACAGACCGGTAGCGCCGGCACCGATCAGCGCCGGCGTGTTCGGCATGCAGCGCACGATCGGCAGGCCTGCGCCGAACCAGCGCTCCAGCTGATCCAGCCGCACACCGGCAGCGATCGAGATCAGCAGCGGTCGGTTGCGTTGCAGGGTGTCGCGCAGTTCGGCGTGGATCGCAGGCATGATCTGCGGCTTGACCGCCAGCAGGATGACTTCGGCTTCGGCTGCGGCAAGCCGGTTCTCGGCATAGCAGGCGACGCCGAATTCGCGCCCCAGCGCATGCCGGGCTTCGGCCAGCGGTTCGGCAACGCTGATGGTGGCCGGAGCCACGCCGGTTTTCAGCAGGCCGCCGATCAGGCTGCGCGCCATGTTGCCGCCGCCAATGAAGGCAAGTCGTGTCATGCAGGGTTCCTCACTTGTCCAGACCGCGTACCTTACCGGAGCGATGTCGTCGCGGGCAGCTTTGTGGGCACGCGTGGAGACGAGCGGAGCTTGTTCGAGGGCACGGATGACAACCGGATGATGTTTTTTCGACCGAGTGCGCAAACCGGGTCGACAGTTTGCACGTCGGGGTCGGGAAAGACTGGCCGCACAGCCGGTTGCGCGAGTAGTATCGACGCGGCTACAGGGGGGATTCGGGTAGTTCGTCCAGGTGGTTCCATGGCGCACCATGCGCTGCGGCGCACCACGCCTGCGAATATCATCCGTTCCCTGCGTGGCACACGAATTCATGCCATCCAGACGATCGGTTGAGGGGAACGACAGATGGACATTGCCGAACTGCTTGCTTTCTCGGTGAAGAACAAGGCCTCGGACTTGCACTTGTCCGCCGGGCTGCCGCCGATGATCCGCGTCGATGGTGACGTGCGCCGCATCAACATTCCCGCGCTTGAGCACAAGCAGGTGCACTCGCTGATCTACGACATCATGTCGGACAAGCAGCGGCGCGATTACGAAGAGTTCTACGAAACCGACTTCTCGTTCGAGATTCCCGGGTTGGCGCGTTTCCGCGTCAACGCCTTCAACCAGAACCGCGGCGCCGGTGCGGTGTTCCGTACCATTCCGTCCGAAGTGCTGACCCTGGAAGATCTGGGTTGCCCGCCCATCTTCAGGGAGCTGATCGAGCAGCCGCAGGGCCTGATTCTGGTGACCGGTCCGACCGGCTCGGGCAAGTCGACCACGCTGGCGGCGATGGTCGACCACATCAACAAGAACGAATACGGCCACATGCTCACGATCGAGGATCCGATCGAGTTCGTGCACACCTCGCAGAAGTGCCTGGTCAATCAGCGCGAGATCCATCGCGACACGCTCGGCTTCAACGAGGCGCTGCGTTCGGCGCTGCGCGAGGATCCCGACTACATCCTGGTCGGCGAGTTGCGCGATCTGGAAACCATCCGTCTGGCGTTGACCGCCGCGGAAACCGGTCACTTGGTGTTCGCCACCGTGCATACCAGCTCGGCGGCGAAGACGATCGATCGCATCATCGACGTGTTCCCCGCCGGCGAAAAACCGATGGTGCGTTCGATGCTCTCCGAATCGTTGCGCGCGGTGGTCTCACAGTCGCTGCTGAAGAAGGTCGGTGGCGGCCGCATTGCGGCGCACGAGATCATGGTCGGCATCCCGGCGATCCGCAACCTGATCCGCGAAGACAAGGTGGCGCAGATGTATTCGTCGATCCAGACCGGTACGCAGTTCGGCATGCAGACGCTGGATCAGTGCCTGCAGGACCTGGTCAAGCGCGGTCTGGTGACGCGTCAGCAGGCATCCAGCTATGCCAAGAACAAGGACAGCTTCAAGTGATGTCAGGTTCGTCCCGATTCCCGCAACTCCATTCCCGATTCCCGGGGGCAACGCCATGAGCGACTTTGATTTCACCTCATTCCTGAAACTGATGGTGCACAAGAAGGCCTCGGATTTGTTCATCACGGCCGGCGTGGCGCCTTCGATGAAGGTGCAGGGCCGCATCGTGCCTATCACGCAGAGCCCGCTCAGCGTGCAGCAGGCGCGCGACATGGTGCTCAATGTGATGACGCCGGGGCAGCGCGAGGAGTTCGAGAAGACCCACGAATGCCAGTTCGCGATCTCGGCGCAGGGCGTCGGCCGCTTCCGCGTGTCGTGCTTCTACCAGCGCAACTGCGTGGGCATGGTGCTGCGCCGGATCGAATCGAAGATTCCGACGCCGGAGGAGCTGAACCTGCCGCCGGTGATCAAGCAGCTGGCGATGACCAAGCGCGGCATCATCGTGTTCGTCGGAGCCACCGGTTCGGGCAAATCGACCTCGCTGGCGGCAATGGTCGGCTATCGCAATCTGAACTCGACCGGCCACATCATCACGATCGAGGATCCGATCGAATACGTGCACAAGCACGAGGGCTGCATCATCACCCAGCGTGAAGTCGGCATCGACACCGACAGCTGGGACGCCGCCCTGAAGAACACCCTGCGCCAGGCGCCGGACGTGATCATGATCGGCGAGGTACGCACGCGCGAAGGCATGGATCACGCGATTGCCTTCGCCGAAACCGGTCACCTGGTGCTGTGCACGTTGCACGCGAACAACGCGAACCAGGCGATGGATCGCATCCTGCATTTCTTCCCGGAGGATCGCCGCCAGCAGCTGCTGATGGACCTGTCGCTGAACCTGAAGGGCATCGTGGCGCAGATGCTGATTCCCACCCCCGACGGCAAGGCGCGCCGGGTCGCGGTGGAAGTGCTGCTGGGTACGCCGCTGGCACAGGATTACATCCGCCAGGGCGAGATCCACAAGCTCAAGGAATTGATGAAGGAATCCACCCTGCTCGGCATGAAGACGTTCGATCAGGCGCTGGTCGAGCTGTATCACGCCGGCGAGATCTCCTACGAGGACGCGCTGCGCTACGCCGACAGCTCCAACGAAGTGCGCCTGCGCATCAAGCTGGCGCAAGGCGGCGACGCGCACACCTTGTCGCAGGGTCTGGACGGCGTGGAACTGGAAGAAACGCGTGACTCACAGAACTTCGGTGGCAGCAACCTGCTGAATCGCTGAGGTGCTGCGGTGGTGAAACAAAAAAGGCGCCCGCGGGCGCCTTTTTTGTTTCTGTGTGGGTGCGTTTGTTGCTGCGTTGCCGGTGGAGTATCGAGTTCCAGTTGCTTCATGCATGAAAAAGCCGGGGTGCCATGGCACCCCGGCTCATGTGGGCCAGCAACATTTATTTCAGGACGGTCTGGCTGTTGATCACCATGCCGCTGTCGTCGACGTGCATTTCCGCATCGATGCTGTCGACTCTTTCGGCCTGGGACTTCATCGCGGCGAATTGGGCCTTCGAGCGTGCCGCGTTGGCGGCGGCCTGTGCGTTGCTGTCGTCGTTGCCGACGCCGGCTTCGATCGACGGCTCGTCGCTCTTGCTGATCGTGGCGGTGGCGGCAGCCAGGCTGTCGGCCTTCTGTTCCATCATCTGCAGCCAGTTCAAGTACATCGCACCGGTCAGATGCATGCGAGTCATCTGACCGGCGTCGCCGGCCGGATTCTTCAAGGTGTCGCCGAGCTTACCGTCTTCGCCGGCACCCACGCCGAGCGCAAGCGCCTTGTCGCTCATGGCGAGCCACGCTGGCTGGCCCAGCATACTGACCATGTCCTTCGGCAGCGGCAGCGGCTTGCCGTCATGGACGAGCTTCAGCTCGGCCAAGGCAGGCACCATCATCTGACCCATCGCCAGCAGGCCGGCAGGATTGCTGGTGCCCAGCACGAGGCGTCCGCTGAACGTCGGCAGGCCGGCATTCTGACCCGGCGCCAGCGAGTCCAGTGCGATGCGCAGACCGAGCATGTCGCCGAACGGCGGGATCGCGGCCTTCTGCATGGCCGGGCCGAGCTTGGCGAAGTTGTCGTTGAAATCGATCAGCGAGGGACAGGCGAACGGTTTGGCGGCCACGGCATCGGCCTGCGCCGACCAGAACGTACGCATCTGCGCGACCGGCAGTGCCAGGCTCAGGTCAAACGGCGCGGTACCGGCGCTGCCCAGTCCGGGCAGTTCCACCTTTAGGCCGCTGAAGGCCTTGCTGATGTCGTCGGCCAGCGCCACGTCGAAACGCACATTCTGGTGTTTGGCATCGAGCTGGGTGTAACCGAAGCTCAGCATCGGTACGCGGGCGGCGATGCGCGCGGCATCGGTCGCGCAGCTCGGCGAGGTCTGCAGCTGGTTGGCCACCGGCTCGCCGGTCTTGGCCGATTCGGCTTCGGCGTGTGCCTTGAGGATCGCCGCGATCAACGGATCCTTGCCGCTGACCGCCAACGGCAGCGCGCGGGTCAGATCCAGCTCACCGACCATCCACGGGCGGTAGCCCTTGGCCTTGGCCAGCGTGGTCAGGCGGCTGTCGTCCTGCAGGTTCTTTTGCGGTCGATCCAGGCCAAGCGCCTGACGCAGCAGCGCCGGCGATGCATCGGCTGGCAACAGCGCGGCCACGGCCTGCTTGCCGACCATGGCCAGGATCATCTCGGTGCCCGAGGCGGCGAACGCATACTTGCGATAGTTCTGCTTGTCCACGTTGGCGAGATCGAGTTTCTTGCCGTAGGCGGTTTCCAGCCGGCTGATGAAACCCTCGAACGCCTGCGGGTCGTTCAACTCGAAACGCAGCACCGGGGCAAGACCCAGGCCGTAGAGTGCGGAGTGGCCCTTGAGATTCAGTCCGGCACCCTGGGCAAAGGTCTCGACAGTCTTGCCGTTGAATTCGGCGCGCAAGGCGCGCAGCAGGCGGGCGCCGTCGGGATCCTTCGCGGCCAGGCGGTCGGCGGCGGCGTCGAGCTGGGCCAGATTGGACGGCAATTGCGCATCGGCCTGGGCTAGCAACGCCTGGCGGGTGCTGTCGTCCATGATTTCCAGATTGGCCATCACGTACGGCGTGTCCGCCGGTACGAAAGCCAGCGGTGCGTCCTTGTCCTTGTGTCCACAGGCCGCCAGCATGACGCCGGCAAAACCCAGCGCGACATATCGCGTCGTCGATCGCATGTTGATCCCCAGAGAGGTGAATGGTGCGCTGCACATTATGCCCGCTTGCGCAGGCGCGCACGTGGCAAACAGCGGGTGGTTCAGCGGGCCAGTACTTCGTTGAGCACAGCCATGCGCACGAACACGCCGTTGCCGACCTGCTCGAGAATCCGCGACTGCGCGCCGTCGGCCACGTCCGATGCAATCTCGATACCGCGGTTGAGCGGACCCGGATGCATCACTAGACAACCTTTGGAGGCGAGCGCCAGCCGGCGCCGATCCAGTCCGTAGTGGGCGAAGTACGCCGCTTCGTCCGGCAGATCGATGGACGTCATGCGCTCTTTCTGCAGGCGCAGCATGATGACCGCGTCGACGCCATCGATGGCCTCGTTGAAATCAGTGTAGCGGCGTCCCTGCGGCACTTCGTCCAGCGTTGGCATCAGCTCGGCCGGTCCGCACAGGCGGATTTCCTTCACTCCCAGCACGCTCAGCGCGTGGATGTCCGAACGGGCCACCCGCGAATGCTTGATGTCGCCGCAGATCACCACGCTGAGGTTTTCGAAATCCGGCCGGTGCTGGCGGATCGTCAGCACATCCAGCAACCCTTGGGTGGGATGCGCGCGATTGCCGTCGCCGGCGTTGATCACCGAGACCCCGCTCATCGCGTGGCGCACCAGTTCGTCCGGCGTGCCCGATTGCTTGTGACGCACGACGATCGCGTCCAGGTGCATCGCTTCCAGCGTGTGCAAGGTGTCGAACAACTCCTCGCCCTTGCTGGTGGAGGACAGCCCGATGTCGAAGTTGATCACGTCCGCACCGAGTCGCCGTGCCGCCAGTTCGAACGAGGTACGGGTACGCGTGGACGGTTCGAAGAACAGATTCAGCACGGTGCGCCCGGCCAGCACGTCGAGCTTGCGGGTGCCATGCGCGCAGGCGTCGCGCAGTGCCTCGGCGCGATCGAGCAGACGCTCGATCGTCTCGCGCGGAAGATTTTCCAGGGTGGTCAGGTGGCGCAGGCGAGGGCTCATGGTGGCGATTCGGCAGGTGGGAAGGGCGGGGAATTCAATGCTCGGCAGTGTCGGCTGCCGCTGTTCCGGCGCCGCTCAGCCAGCGTTCGAGGATGACTGCCGCCGCTTCGGCGTCGATGTTCGCCGCATCGCGGCGGCGCTTGAGTCCGGCGGCGCGGGCGGCGGCAAATCGCTGTGCGGCTTCCTGCGAGCTGTGTCGTTCATCGACGAAGACGACCGGCAGGCTGTAGCGCTGTCGCAACTGAGCGGCAAAATGGCGCGCGCGGCGACTGGCGGGTTGTTCGGCGCCATCCAGGGTCAACGGCAGGCCGACCACCAAGGTGTCCGGCAGCCATTCCTGGCGCAGCGCGTCGAGCCGGCTCCAGTCCGGGCTGTCATCCTTTACCGGGATGGTGGTCAATCCCCGTGCACTGGCGGTGAAGGTATTGCCGATCGCCACGCCGGTCAGCCGGCTGCCGACGTCAAAACCGAGCACACAGCTCATGCGTGACCCGCGTAGCCGGACAACTGACGCGGGTCGACCCCGACCAGTCCGGCAGCGGCACTCCAGCGCTCCTCCAGCGGCGTGTCGAACACGACGCGACCACAGGCTTCGGCGGTGAGCCAGGCGTTCGCCATCAGCTCCTGCTCCAGCTGGCCGGCATCCCAGCCGGCATAACCGAGCACCATGATGGCCTGGCGCGGGCCTTCGCCGGCAGCCATCGCGACCAGGATGTCACGCGAGGTGGTGACCGACCACTCGGTATTGATGCGATAGCTGGACTCCCAGTCGCCCGGCTCGCGGTGCAATACAAAACCGCGTTCCTGCTGCACCGGACCGCCGATCAGTACCGGCGCGTCGGCCAGTTCGCTGTCCATGCACTCGAGCTTCATCTGCGCCAGCACGTCGCCAAGCCGGTACTCGGACAGCTGGTTCACCAGCAGGCCCACCGCACCATCCTCGTCGTGCTGGCACAGCAGCGCCACGCCACGCGAGAACGGCGGATCGGCCAGATTCGGCATGGCGATCAGGAAGTGCCCGGTGAGGGTGCTCGGCGCGGTCGTGCTCATGCGGCCATTGTAAGCCCGGTCAGCGTCGAGGCGCGCGAACGGCAGGTGAGGGTGGCACTATTTATTGCGCAATACATCGCCGGGCAGGAATTGCCAGGTACGGGTGATGTAGAGCTCGTCGACATTGACATCCTTCGGCAGCGCCGGAAACGGTGCGGACAGCCGCACGATACGTTCGGCGGCGGCGTCCAGCAGCGGCTGGCCGGAGCTCTTGATGATCGTGATGTTCTTGATGCCGCCGTCGCGGTTGAGTCCGACGGTGAGCAGAAGATCGCCGTACAGCTTGCGCCGACGCGCTTCATCCGGGTAATTGAGGTTGCCGATCCGCTGCACCCGATCCGACCAGCCACGCATGTAGCTGGCGTAGACATATTCCTTGGTATTTGCCGAAATAAATTTTTTCTTCGGCCGCTTCGCCAGCGCCTCGGTCTGCTGGCGCAGTTCGGCAGCCAACTGGGCGATCGCCTGCTGACGCTTCAGCTCGGCCGCGGTCGGGGTTTGATCCTGCGGATCCACCTCGGTTTGCGCGGTATCGCTGGATACGCTGAAGTCGGTCGCCCCGGTGGTGGTAACCATTCGCGTCGGCGTGGCCTCCCGTGGCTGCGGCGTGGTGGCTTCGACCGGCTGTGCCGCGATGCCCGGATCCGGCTTGGGCAGCGCGCCGGAAAACATCTGCGACGGCCGTGCGGCGCGATCGCTCTGGCCGCCGCCGCTGTTGTTGGCCTGGGCCAGGAAATCGGCCTTGTCCGGCGCCTGCTGGTTCGCCACGTTGACCAGGGTCACGTCCAGCGTCGGTAGGCCGGGGTTGGGTTTCACGAAATGAAAGGTGATGCCCAGCAGCAGCACTCCGTGCAGCAGCAGCGAGAACAGCATGGTGGCACCGATGGGGTTCGGTGCAGGGGAGGCAGTTGCCGTGGTGCTCACGCGGTACGCTTTCCAGTGACGTGCTGTTCGATGACGTCGAACAGCTGGCCGGCAATGTTAAGCCCGAACTGCGCATCCAGTTCACGCACGCAGGTCGGGGATGTGACGTTGATCTCGGTCAGGTAGTCGCCGATCACGTCCAGCCCGACGAACAGCAGGCCGCGTCGGCGCAGTTCCGGCGCCACCTGGGCCACGATCCAGCGGTCGCGGTCGGACAGCGGTACGCCTTCGCCGCGGCCGCCCGCAGCCAGATTGCCGCGGAATTCGTCGCCCTGCGGGATGCGTGCCAGAGCGTACGGGACCGGTTCGCCGTCGATCACCAGGATGCGCTTGTCGCCGGCGGTGATCTCGGGGATGTATTTCTGCGCGATCGCGAATTGCCGGCCTTCGCCATGGGCACCACCGCCTAGCAGGGTTTCCAACATCGAGTTGAGATTGCTGTCGCCGGCCCTGGCCCGGAAGATGCCGCGGCCGCCCATGCCGTCCAGCGGCTTCAATACCACTTCGCCGTGTTCGGCAGTGAACTTGCGCAGTTCGCCCGCATCGCGCGAGACCAGGGTCGGCGCGATGCACTGCGGGAAAGCCAGCGCAAACAGCTTCTCATTGCAATCGCGCAGCGACTGCGGGTCGTTGATTACGGCCACGCCGCCGCGCTGGGCCGCTTCCAGCACCATGGTGTCGTAGATGAACTGCGCGTCGACCGGCGGATCCTTGCGCATCAGCACCACGTCGAGCTCGCGCAGGTCGCGCCACTGCGCCGCACCAAGCGTGTACCACTGCTTCGGATCCTCGCGTACGCTGAGTGGGGCGATCCGGGCCCACGGTGTGCCATCGTGCAACGCCAAGTCGCCCTGCTCGAAGTAGTGCAACGAGTGACCGCGGCGCTGAGCCTCCAGCAACATCGCAAAACTGGTGTCCTTCACCATTTTGATCGCGCCGATGGGGTCCATCAGCACGCCGACCGAAAGGGTCATCATGAGTTCTCCGTGGGTGGCCTGATCTGTGTGCTTCGGTGCAGGCAGACTCGACCGTCAGGTGGCTATGTTAAGTGGATGGTCGCCGAGGCTACCCGTGGCGACAAGCCTGACATGATCCGCTGCTGTCCATCTGCGGCCAGATGGTGCCAATATGGGTCACCTTGTGCAGTCGACAGATGGCGCTGGTGATTATTGCTTGACAGTCTCGGCGGGCAGGCAGTAAACAACAAAGCCTCAGATGACCGCCGCAGAGCGGGTATCGGGTGGTTTGTTTTCGTATTTTTTACATGCGCACCATGCGGCATGGCTGTTGCATGTCTTGGTGTCTATCCTGAGCTCGGGGCGGGCCGCAGGGGGAGTAGTGAATTTGAACGTGAGTACTAACGACTTGGCTGGCCTCAAGGTCATGGTGATTGATGATTCCAAGACCATCCGTCGTACAGCGGAAACTCTGCTGAAAAAAGAGGGGTGCGAGGTGCTGACTGCAGTCGACGGATTCGAGGCGCTGGCCAAGATCTCCGACCAGAAGCCTGCCATCATCTTTGTCGACATCATGATGCCGCGGCTGGATGGTTATCAGACCTGCGCGCTGATTAAGAACAATCCGCAGTTCCGCGCCACACCGGTGATCATGCTGAGTTCGAAGGACGGCCTTTTCGACAAGGCGCGTGGTCGCATCGTGGGTGCCGAGCAGTATCTGACCAAGCCGTTCACGCGGGACGAGCTGCTTGGTGCCATTCATCGCCATGTCAGCACGGTATCGAGCCACTGACTGCAGATTCTGAGGGGGACCTGTGGCCACTATTCTCATCATCGACGATTCGCCGACCGACGTGCGCGTATTCACCACGCTGCTCGAACGTGCCGGCCATCAGGTCGTCGCTGTTAGCACCGCCGAGGAAGGTATCGAGCGCGTTCGCGCCGAGTTGCCTGATCTGGTCATCATGGACGTGATCATGCCCGGCATGAACGGCTTCCAGGCGACCCGCACGCTGACCCGCGATCCCGTCACGGCGGTGGTACCGATCGTGATGATCACCACCAAGTCGATGGAAACCGACCGCGTCTGGGGTCTGCGGCAGGGCGCCCGCGCGTTCATCACCAAACCGGTGAACGAAAAAGAATTACTGGGTTGCATCAACGATCTGCTGTCGAGCAAGACATGAACCAGTCCGTCAATCGCACTCCTTTCGAAATTCTGGCCCGCTACGAGCGGTTGTCGCTGGCGCATGCCTCCGACACGCAGGACAAGCTGGAGGCGCCCGGGCTGTGGCGCGGCATCGGTTTCCGCGTCGGCTCGCGCCTGCTGGTCAGTGGCATCGACGAAATCAACGAATTGCTGGCAGTGCCGGTGCTTACCCCGGTGCCAGGAACCCAGCCGTGGCTGCTTGGCGTGGCCAACGTGCGCGGCAACCTGGTGCCAGTGGTCGACTTTGCCCGCTTTCTGTTCGGCGAGCGTACCCAGCATTCCGACCGCACACGCCTGCTGGTGGTGCGCCAGGGTGGTGGCAGCGTGGCGCTGCTGGTGGACGAGGTGTTCGGTCAGCGTACCGTGGATGAGGAACAGCGACGCGAGGCCGGGCGCGAGGATGATCCGCGACTTGCTCGTTTCGCCGAAAGCCGGGTGGGCGAACAGCAATTGGCGGTTTTCAGCATGAACCGGCTGGTGCGCGCACCGGATTTTCGGCAGGCCGCAGCCTGATATCAGGCTGCGCCGCAGGTATGTGAAGGGCCGGCGCCCGTTGGGGTCGGATTTTGGGGCAACCATTCCCTGGCCAGTACCCGCTCTGCGGAGCCGGCAACGTAACAAGTTAGACGGATGAGGTGAACATGAGCACTACAGGGGGCGTCAGCAAGGAACGCGGTTTCACCACCGCACTCATTGTCCTGCTGCTGATTGCGATCGCGTTGGCGGGTTTCGATTTCTGGCGGCTCACCGTCAAGAACGATGAGGATCGCCAGGCGATCGCGTTGACCACGCAGATCCAGGTGCTGTCACAGCAGACGGCGAAGTTTGCATTGGAATCGGCTGGCGGCAACGTCGACTCGTTCAAGGAACTCGAATCCACCCGCAACTCCATTGATTCGGCGGTACAGCGACTGAACAAGGGTGATTCGGCGACCGGCATGCAGGCCTATGCCGACAGCAATGCCTCCCTTGCGGGGCGTGCCGTGAGCGCCCTGAATGACTCCTGGAAACAGCTGGATGGGGACATCGGCAAGATTCTCTCCAACAAGGCCGTGGTTCTCGACTCCGGCCAGCGTGCCAACACCTTGTCCCAGCAGATGCCGCTGCTCAACTCAAGCATGGAGCAGGTGGTCAACATCCTGCAGCAGCGTAATGCCAGCTCCGACCAGATGCTTGGCACATCGCGCCAGATGTTGTCTGCTGACCGAATCATCCGCCGCGTGCAGGAAGTGTTGCAGGGTGGCGATTCCGCGCAGTCCGCGGCCGATGGCCTGTCCCGCGACGCGCAGCTGTATGGCAGCGTGCTGAAGGGGCTGATCGAGGGCAATGCCGACAGCGGCGTGAGGCCGATCGGCGACGCGAATGCGCGCAAGATTCTCACCGACATGGATGCCAACTGGAGCAAGCTGGCTGATCCAGTGGCCAAGCTGGTTGCCGCCGCCGGCAACATCGCCGACGTGAAACATGCAGGCAACCAGGCTTCACTGGATTCGCAAACCGTGCTGCTGCGCGCAAACGACCTGTCCGAGCAGATCGGCAAGCTGCCGCTGCGCCGGTTGTTCCCGAACGTGTGGTGGGGTCTGCTCGGCGCGATCGCCGCGGTGGCCTTCGCACTGATGCTGGTCGTTACCCTGGTTACCGAGCAGCGCAAGCGTTTCGCCAGCAGTACCGAGCTGAACCAGCGCAACCAGGAGGCGATTATGCGCCTGCTGGACGAGATGGGTTCGCTCGCGGAAGGCGACCTGACCGTCAAGACCACAGTGTCGGAGGACATCACCGGCGCCATCGCCGACTCGGTGAACTACGCCATCGACGAGCTGCGTTCACTGGTGACCACCATCAACGAGACCTCCGAGCAGGTGTCGTCGTCGGCGCAGGAAACCCAGACCACTGCCCGCCATCTGGCGGATGCGGCGGAACAGCAGGCGCAGCAGATCAGCTCGGCGACCTCGGCGATTAACCAGATCGTGAGCTCGATGGACATCGTGTCGAAGGACTCCGCCGAATCGGCCGATGTGGCGGAGCGCTCGGTGAAGATCGCCTCGCACGGCGCCGAAGTGGTGCGCGAGACGATCTCGGGGATGGACTCGATCCGCGACCAGATCCAGGAGACCTCCAAGCGCATCAAGCGGCTGGGCGAATCCTCGCAGGAGATCGGCTCGATCGTGGAACTGATCAACGACATCGCCGAGCAGACCAACATCCTCGCGTTGAACGCGGCGATCCAGGCGGCCTCGGCCGGTGAAGCGGGCCGCGGTTTCGCGGTGGTGGCGGACGAAGTGCAGCGACTGGCCGAACGCTCGACCAGCGCGACCAAGCGTATCGAGACGCTGGTGCAGACGATTCAGTCGGATACCAACGAGGCGGTGAACTCGATGGAACAGACCACCGCCGAGGTGGTCGCCGGTGCACGCAAGGCGGAGGACGCCGGCAGCGCACTGGGTGACATCGAGCGCGTCTCGCACGATCTGTCGTCACTGATTCAGAACATCTCCACCGCGGCGCGTCAGCAGTCCGCGGCGGCGACCGACATTTCGCATTCGATGAACGCGATTCAGGAAATTACCTCGCAGACCTCGCAGGGCGCGAGCCAGACGGCCGACTCGATCGGTACGCTGGCGCAGCTGGCGAGTGATCTGCGGCGCTCGGTGGCGCATTTCAAATTACCGGGTTGACATCGGCCGGACTGATGTCAGTCCGATTGAGAAAAGCATTTGACGGGGGGCAGTCTCGCTGGTTGCAGGATGCTTGCATTGTGCAACCGCTGAGAGAGGCGCATGAGACTTCAAGACCACATCGATTTCACCACACTGCAGTGGGTCAAGCCGGAGCTCGACGATACCTTGTCGATCGCCCGCGAGGCGCTGGAGTCCTACGTCGACAATCCGGGCAAGCGCGATTTCATGCGCACCTGCGCGGATCATCTGCATCAGGTGCATGGCACCTTGAAGATGGTCGAACTGTATGGCGCGGCCATGGTGACCGCGGAGATGGAGGCGCTGGCCATCGCGCTGCTCGAAGATCGCATCACCTATCGTGAGGAAGCCTATGCCGCGCTGATGCGTGGCCTGATGCAGCTGCCCGATTACCTCGAGCGCCTGTCCAGCGGCCATCGTGATGTGCCGATCGTGCTGCTGCCGCTGCTCAACGATCTGCGTGCCAGTCGCGAACAGGAGCCGCTGACCGAGTCGGCGATGTTCCATCCCAATCTCGACGCATTCCTGCCGGAGCAGGCGCCAGCGGCCATGAGCGAGGCATATGCCGACGCGCATCGTGGCGAACTGGTGGATCTGCGCCTGCGTTTCCAGCAGCAGCTGCTGGGCTGGTTCCGTGGGCAGAACGCGACGCAGCAGTTGATCGGCATGCGCAAGACATTGCTGGCGATTACCGCGCGCTGCCATCACGTGCATGGCCGACGCCTGTGGTGGATCGCCGCCGGAGTGCTGGAAGGTCTCGAACAGGGTCCACTCAAGGCTTACGCCAGCGAAATACGCCAGCTGATCGGCAGGGTCGACCGCAACATCCGCCAGCTGATCGAGCAGGGTGAAGGCAGTCTGCGCGGTGGCGATGCGGACGATGTGGCCTGCAAGTTGCTGTACATCGTGGCCCAGGCCAAGCAGCGCAGTCCGCAGATGGAATTGCTGCGTACCACCTATGCGCTGGACAGCTTGCTGCCTGATGCAGGCGAGCTGGAACACGCCCGTGGTTCGATGGCCGGACACAACCGCGCCCTGCTCGATTCGGTATCGCGTGCGCTGAAGGACGATTTGTTGCGCGTCAAGGAAGCCCTGGATCTGTTCCTGCGTCAGCAGGACGGCGACCCGGCACAACTGGCGGCGCAGGGTGAAGTGCTCGAGCGTGTCGGCGATACGCTGGGCATGCTGGCACTGGCCGTGCCGCGTCGGGTAGTCAACGAACAGCGGCGGGTACTTGACGAGATTGCCAATCGCATGCGTCCGGCGGACGAAGAGACTCTGCTTGATGTGGCCGGTGCCCTGCTGTACGTCGAGGCGTCGCTGGACGACCACATCGAGAGCCTGGGTTCCGAGAATGAAGCCGGTGCTGTTGTTGGCGAGACCATGCACGGCTTGCCGCGCAGCGAAGCGCTGGGTGTCGTCACGACCTTGATGCAGGAAGCGATCGGCAATACCGGTCGGGTGAAGGACGCGATCGTTGCGTTTGTCGAGTCCGGTTGGGAACACGACCGTCTGGCCAGCGCGCCGCCACTGATGAATGAAGTTGCCGGCGCCATGCGCATGTTGTCGTCACCGCGTCCGGCCGAGCTGGCTCAGGGCGTGGGCCGTTTCATCGGTTATGAGCTGCTGGATGATCGACGCGTGCCCAGCGGTGCGCAGATGGATCACCTGGCCGATGCACTGGCGGCACTGGAGTATTACCTCGAAGCCGCGCGCGAACATCGTGGCGGTCTGGAACATATCCTCGACGTGGCCGAGCACAGCCTTGGCCTGCTCGGTTACTGGCCGGTGCCATCCGCAAGAGCGGCGTCCGAGACGGCGGTTGTCGTACCCCAGGCAGAAGCCCCTGCCAGTCACGGGTTCGACCACGAGCAGCACCCGGACCTGTCCGAGTCCGTCAGCGTGCTGCCGGGCACCGATCTGGGGCATCTGTTCGTGGGTGAGACCCAGCCGCATGTTGCACCCGCCCACAACCTGGATGGACTGCGACTGGCGCAGACCGAAGCGACCGCACCGGCCACGCTGGAAGGCCACGAAGCGGACCAGCCGGATGGCGACTGGCTCGAGATCGAGGAAGAGGTCTTCGAGCAGATGCCGGTGCGCGATGCCCTGGCGGCGAACACCAGCTTCAACGTCAATGCGGAAGGTATCGACGACGATATCCGCGAGATCTTCCTGGAAGAGATGCAGGAGGAAATCGACAACCTGCGTGCCGCCGAAAAGGTCTGGCTGGTCGATCCCACCCAGACCCCATCACTGATCAGCATCCGTCGCTCGTTCCATACGCTGAAGGGTTCAGGGCGGCTGGTCGGCGCCGGCGTGCTGGGCGAATTCGCGTGGAAAGTGGAAGACATGCTCAACCGCGTGCTCGACCACACGATCGAGCCGAATGAGAACGTGCAGGCGCTGGTGCGGCACGCGATCGATGTGCTGCCGCAACTGCTGGCCGCGCTCAAGGGCGAGGGTGCGCCGGACGCACCGCTCAGCGCGATCATGCATACCGCCGAGCAGCTGGCTGCCGGCAACCAGGCACGCCTGGAAGATCACGCACAAGCGGCCATGGAAACGGTTCGTCGCGTCGTGCGCCGACGCGTGCCGCGCGTCGATTTGGCAGCGGAGAGTGTTCCGGAAGCCAGCGTGACCGATGCGCATACCGCTGCTGCCGGACACGAGCCGGTGGAGTCAGAGCACGTCATCGCGATGCCGGTGATGCCGCCGGTGGACCCGGTATTGCTGGAGATCCTGCGCAGCGAAGTGGCGCAGTACCTGCAGACCATCCGTGCGGCCATCCAGCGCAGCAAGAATGAATTGCCGATCGGCGAAGAGTTGCTGCGCGCCGTGCATACGCTGCACGGTGCGATTGCGATGGTCGACATTCCGCTGCTGACGCAACTGCTGTCGCCGCTGGAAGGGTTGTTCAAGCGTCTGCGCGCGGCCAACCTGCCGCTGTCGTCCGATGGCGTGATGCTGCTTGGCCAGTCGATCGACGTGGTCGATCACGTGATGGGTCAGTTCGACATCGCGGAGCCGCAACTGCCCAACGTGGATGCGCTCACCGCCCAGATCATCGCCATGCGCGACCGCTACCCCGAGTCGCAGGTGGCGCACGTCGTGTTCGAGCCACAGGCCGATGAGGCAGAGCCGACAGAAACTGCAGTCGCGGCGGATCATGCCGATGCCGACGAAACGGACATGGCGGCTTCGCTGGATGCCAGCATGCTCAAGGCCACCGGCGCGCTGGCGGACGAGACATCTGCCACACCGTTGTCCGAAGCAGGCCAGACGCACGAAACCCATCCGGACGATGCTCGCCACGCCGAAGTGGCTGCCGAACTGGTGGCTGCATTGGGCGCGTTTGAGCCCACGGAGGCCAGTGCCGCACGAGCGACTGCCGAGAAGCTGGCCGCCGAGCAGGCTGCAGCAGAGCAGGCAGCTGCCGAGAAGTTGGCGGCCGAGCAGGCTGCAGCAGCGCAGGTAGCCGCCGAGAAGCTGGCTGTCGAGCAGGCGGCAGCGGAACAGGCAGCCGCCGAGAAGCTGGCCATCGAGCAGGCTGCTGCGGAACAGGCAGCTGCCGAGAAGTTGGCGGCCGAGCGGGCAGCAGCTGAACATGCCGCCGCCGAGAAGCTGGCCGCGGAGCATGCTGAGGCAGAACGGGCTGCGACCGCGAAGTTGGCAGCCGAACATGTTGCGGCCAATGACGATGCGGATGAGGTCAGCGCTGAAACAGGACGGGAGCCAACCTATGCCTTGGCTGGGTCCGGCCAGATCGACGCCGATCTGCTGGAAGTATTCATCGATGAGGCGCGCGAGATCCTGGACCACGCCGACGGCGTGCTGGCGCATTGGCATGCTGCACCAACCGAACTGGCGCATGTGCCGGAGTTGCAGCGTGACCTGCACACGCTCAAGGGTGGCGCTCGCATCGCCGGCTTGATGCAGGTGGGTGATCTTTCCCATGCGATCGAGACCCTGCTCGAAAAGCCGATCCGCGATACGGCAAAGACCGGTCCGCTGATCACCGCACTGGAAGCCAGTTTCGACCAGCTGCACAGGCTGGTGCAGCAGATATCGCAGGGCCAGACGCCGGATTACCCGCAGGCCACGATTGATCATCTGCTGGCCCTGGCTGGCGAAACGACCCTGGCCGACGATGCCGTACTCGCCGCTGCCGCGATGCCGATGCTGGCGCCGGCACCGGTGAAAGCCGCACCGCAGCCCGCGGCATCGGCGCCGATCAACGCACTCGATCTGCCCGAACTGTTGCCCGAGATGGAGGAGGAAGTACGCTCCTCGCAGGAACAGATCCGCGTCCGCGCCGACCTGCTCGACAGTCTGGTCAACCATGCCGGCGAAGTGGCGATCTACCGCTCGCGACTGGAGCAGCAGGTTGCCGGCTACCGTTTCAACCTGGTCGAGCTGGAACAGACCGTGGCGCGTCTGCGCAGCCAGCTGCGCATGCTGGAGATCGAGACCGAGGCGCAGATCATCGCGCGCTTCCAGCGCGAGCATCGCGAAGCGGGCCTGACCACGTTCGATCCGCTCGAGCTCGATCGCTACTCGCAGCTGCAGCAGTACTCGCGTGCGCTGGCCGAGTCGGTATCCGATCTGGTGTCCATCCAGAACATGCTGGACGAGCTGACGCGTCAGGCCGAGACCTTGCTGATCCAGCAGTCGCGGGTGAGTACCGAGCTGCAGGACGGTTTGCTGCGCACGCGCATGCTGCCGTTCGACACGATGGTGCCGAACCTGCGTCGTACCCTGCGCCAGGCGGCGCAGGAGCAGAGCAAGAACGCCCAGCTCTACGTGGATGGTGCCCACGGCGAAATGGATCGCAACCTGCTCGACCGCATCAAGGCACCGTTCGAGCACATGCTGCGCAACGCGATCGCACACGGTATCGAAACACCGGCGGAACGCCGCAAGGCCGGCAAGCCGGCCGATGGCTCGGTACATATCCAGGTCGCGCGTGAAGCCACCGAGGTGGTGATCCGGGTCAGCGACGACGGTCGCGGCCTGAACCGCGAAGCGATCCGCAAACGCGGCATCGAGCGCGGTCTGCTGCGTGCCGAGACCAGGCCGACCGACAACCAGCTGCTCTCGCTGATCACCCAGCCAGGCTTCTCCACGGCCAGCAAGGTCACTCAGCTGGCCGGCCGCGGCGTCGGCATGGACGTGGTGGCGAACGAGATCAAGCAGCTCGGCGGTTCGCTGTCGATCGAGTCAGAGGAAGGCAAAGGCACCACTTTCGTGTTGCGTCTGCCATTCACCCTCGCGGTAACCCAGGCGATCCTGGTGCGCATCGGCGAGGCGACGTTCGCCATTCCGATGACCTCGGTGCAGGGCGTGGCGCGAGTCAATCCCGACGATCTGACCGCGTTGCTGGCCGAGGACGAACCGTCGTTCCAGTACGGCAACGAGGACTACGGCATCCACGATCTGGCCGAATTGCTCGGCCTGCCGCCGGGCCTCCCGGCCGAAGGCGAGCAGCAGCCGTTGCTGCTCACCCGCGCTGGCGATCTGCGTGCGGCGATCCGCATCGATGCGGTGCTCGGTTCGCGCGAGATCGTGGTCAAGTCGGTCGGCCCGCAGATCAGCTCGGTGCCCGGCCTGCTCGGTGCGACGATCATGGGCGACGGCTCGGTGCTGATCATTCTGGATCTGGCACCGCTGGTCCGCCACGGCATCATCCGTCGCGACCAGCGCCTGGCCGAAGGTCTCAGCGCGGTGCAGACACCGGTCATCGAGGAAGTGCTGGTACGGCCGCTGGTGATGGTGGTGGACGACTCGATCACCATGCGCAAGGTCACCAGTCGTGTGCTGGAACGTAACGAATACGAGGTCAGTACGGCGAAGGACGGTGTCGATGCGCTGGAGAAACTGCACGAGCGCGTGCCGGATCTGATGCTGCTCGATATCGAGATGCCGCGCATGGACGGTTATGAACTGGCCACCCACATGAAGGCCGATCCGCGCTGGCGCGATGTTCCGATCATCATGATCACCTCGCGCAGCGGCGACAAACATCGCCAGCGCGCGTTCGACATCGGCGTGGATCGCTATCTCGGCAAGCCGTACCAGGAGGCCGAGCTGCTGGTGCAGATCAGCGAGGTGCTGGAACAGCGTGCGGTGGAGCCGATTCATGACTGATACGGTCCCGGCGGTTGCCCTGCTGTTCGACGATACCGAGCTGGGTGGTCAATTGCGCGAGGCGCTGCATGAGCGCGGCGCGCGGATCGTGCACGAAGGCGGCGTATCCAGCCTCAGCCGTGAATTGCTGCAGCAGGTAGGCGCCGATGTGCTGGTGGTCAATCTGGACGACAGTGCGGACGATGCGCTCGATCAGCTGTATGAAGTGATCGACGGCGATCGGCCGCGGGTGGTCTTCAACGATGCACAGGCCAGTCGTGCACTGATCGGCTGGGATCGCGCCCGCTGGGCGCGGCATCTGGCGGTCAAGGTACTGGCGGCGGGTGATATCGATCCGCCGCGCCCCGAGGATGCCCGCGGCGTCGAGATGCCAGCGGAAGCCTTGATCGAGACCGCGCCGGCTGAAGTGCCGGCGGCGCCGGTCGAGGCTGCAACACCGAGCGTACCGCCCGTTGAGCCTAGTGCGGCATCCGCGATCCTGGATATGGAGCCGGCACCGAATGCGGAGTTGGAGCCCGACTTTCTGGTTCACGATGATCCGCAGCAGCACGAGCAGATCGCTTCTGCGGAGTCGGAAAGCCTGGCGGCGGAACTGGAGGCCTTGCTGGCCTCCGGCGAGCTGCCGTCCGACGACGAGAACGAATCCGGCCCCGGCCTGCGCTACTTCGGTGACGAAGATGCGCCACCGTTGCATGACGGCAATTTCGGCGAGCCGGCTGTCGTTGCGGCGCCTGGGTTGTCGCACGCCGGGACCCATGAACCCGGAACCCATAAGACGTCGGCCAGTGAAACCTCGTCCGGCATGACGCCACCCGCATTCCGGATCGACCATCTGCAACTGGCGTCGCTGACCGATCCGTCGGTCGCCACGATTTCGGCCACGGCGGCCGAACCGGTTCTGACAGACACTGCCCCGGTTGTGCGCGCACCCTCCGCCTGGGCACTGCTGGACGATGACGCAGTGCTGGCCGCGCCGGCGGTCGTCGAAAAGCCCGATGCCGCCGCGTTCGGCATCGAGAAACTGAGTGCGGCCGATTTCCTCGCACCCGATGTCGAGCCGGTCGCGCACGGCATAGAGGCGGTGATGAGCCTCGAACTGGTGTCGATGGAAGAGGCGATCGCGCCGCAGGCGTATGTGCATGAGCACGAGATGGTGCTGGACCATCTCGATTCGGCGTTGAACCGGCTCGTATTGCTCGGTGCAGCGGCCAGCGGCATCGATTCGGTCTGCACTTTCCTGGCGGCGTTGCCGGCAAGCACACGCCTGACCTTTCTGCATACCCAGCACTTCGGCAATCAGTCGGACGCGGCGCTGGTGGAAAAGTTGGCCGCGCATTGCGCGCTGCCGGTGCGACTGGCTGCTCGGGGCAGTCGTGCTGCGGTTGGCGAGGTGCTGGTCGTACCGGCTGGACAACCGGTGCGGCTGCGTCGCGACGGCAGCATCGAACTGCTGGCGAACGATGCTGCCGATGCAATGGAGGATCCGTCGATCGACGCCAGCCTGACGATGGCGGCCAACGCCTTCGGTCGCGATGCGCTGGCGATCGTCTTCGCCGGGCGCGGCAACGACGCTGTGGCTGGCGCGCAGGCGATCCATGATCGCGGCGGTCAGGTCTGGGTAGAGTCGTCGTCCGGTGAACATTTTGCCGACATGGTCAGCGGAATATTCGCCGAACGACTAGTCAGTTTTTCCGGTACGCCGCCCGAGCTGGCGGCGCACCTGATCGAGGTGTTTCCATGAGTGATCCGCTGCCGCGTGAAATCCGCTGCGTCCTGGTACCGGTAGGCAACCTGCGTCTGCTGTTGCCCAATGCCACCATCGCTGAAGTGGTCACCCAGAGCAAACCCGAGCCGGTGGCCGACGCGCCGGACTGGCTGCTGGGCCGTATCGCCTGGCGCGGCTGGCGCGTGCCGCTGGTGTCGTTCACCAAGCTGGCCGGTACCGAGGAAGGCGATGCCGAGTTGAGCGTGCGCGTCGCGGTACTTAAGGCACTCGGCGGCAATCCGAAACTGCCGTTCATTGCCGTGCTGACCCAGGGTTTTCCACGTCTGACCACGTTGAATGCCGAGCTGATCATTCCCACCCATGACGGCACTGCTTTGCCGCCGGGTGTACGTGCCCACGTGCTGGTGCGTGATGACGTGGCGATGATTCCCGATCTGGAATGGATCGAAACCGAACTGCTGGGTCTGCTCGATGCCGCCGAGCTGGCTGGCGCGACGGAGCCCGCCGAGTTGTCCGAATCGTCCGACGCGGAAGACTGAGGCGAGCCTAGGCAGGCGACGGCCTAACCGTCGCCGTGCATGGCCTGCAGTGCCGCCAGCGCCGCCAGTCCCGCCGTTTCCGTGCGCAGGATGCGTGGCCCCAACCGCAGCCCCTCGAAGCCGGCGGCGGTCAGGGCGCGGATATCGCGATCGCCCAGACCACCTTCCGGTCCGACCACCAGCACACCGCCGGCTGCGGCAAAGCGCAGCTCGCGAGATGCGCGCGTGGCTTCCGGCAACAGTGCCAGCCGCAACGCGCCATCCTCGATCAGACTGTCCAGCCACGCCGACAACGGCAACGCCGGAGTGATCTCGGGCAAGCGGGCACGCCCACTCTGCTCGCACGCACTGGCCGCCACCGCACGCCAGTGCGCCAGCCGTTTTTCCGCACGCGTGGCATCCAGCTTCACTTCCGAGCGTTCGGTCAGCAGCGGCACGATGCGGGCGACGCCCAGCTCGGTCGCCTTCTGCACGATAAGATCCATCTTCTCGCCGCGCGCCACACCTTGCGCCAGGGTCAGCGACAGTGGCGACTCGTTGTGCAGCTCCTGTCGTGAATCGATCTGCACCGTGACCTCGCGCTTGCCTACTGCGAGGATGCTGGCCGGATAATCGCTGCCGTCGCCGTTGAACAGGGTCAGCGGGTCGCCCGCAGCCAGCCGCAGCACGCGGGCGACGTGCTCGCTGGCCTGCGCTGGCAGTGACAGTTCGCTGCCCGGCATGAGCGGCAGATCGGCATGGATACGAATGGTGCGCATGATGTCGTGTTCCACAATGTCGTATGAGGTCAACCGGCCACGGCGCGTTCGATGCCAGCGATCGCGGTGTCGACCAGCAGATCGATTTCCGCCTCGGTGACCACGTAAGGCGGCATGAAGTACACCACGTTGCCGAGCGGTCGCAGCAGCACGCCGTGTTGCAGACCATGCAGGTACACACGCAGGCCGCGTCGCTCGTCCGTTGGAAACGGGCGTCGGCTGGCCTTGTCGGCGACCAGCTCGATCGCCGCGATCATGCCGGTCTGGCGCACGTCGGCGACGTGCGAGTGTTCACGCAGTGGTTCGAGCCGGCGGGTCAGATGCGCGGCCAGCTGGCGATTGCGTTCGAGCACCGGCTCGTCGCGGAAGATCGCCAGTGTTTCCAGTGCCACCCGGCAGGCCAGCGGGTTGCCGGTATAGCTGTGCGAATGCAGGAACGCCTTGCCGGCGCTGTATTCCGCGTAGAACGCCTCGTAGATGCTGGTGGTGGTGAGCACCGCCGACAACGGCAGGAAACCGCCAGTGAGGCCTTTCGACAGGCACATGAAATCCGGCGTGACGTCGGCCTGCTCGCAGGCGAACAAGCTGCCGGTGCGACCGAAACCCACCGCAATCTCGTCGGCGATGAAGTGCACCGCGAACTCGTCGCACAGTGCACGCAGGCCGGCGAGGTAACTCGGGTGATACATGCGCATGCCGCCGGCGCATTGCACCAGCGGTTCGACGATCACGGCGCAGGTTTCATGCGCATGGCGTTCGAGCAGCGCACGCAGTTCGGTGAGCCGGCGTTTGGCCGTCTGTTCGGGTGACTCGCCCGGCTCGCCCTCGTACGCGTCCGGGGATGGTGCCAGAAACGGCGTCAGCAACAGTGGCGCATACGTCTTGCGGTACAGCGCCACGTCGCTCACCGACAACGCGCCCAGCGTCTCGCCGTGATAGCTGCCGCTGAGCGCGATGAAGCGGGTCTTCTCGCCATGCCCTTGGTTGAGCCAGTAATGGAAACTCATCTTCAGCGCCACTTCGATCGCCGCCGAGCCGTTGTCGGCGTAGAACACGCGATCGAGTCCGGGCGGCGTGACGCGCACCAGCTCCTCGGCCAGCTCGATCGCCGGCTGATGGGTGAAACCGGCGAAGATCACGTGCTCCAGCGTGCGTGCCTGCTCGGCCAGCGCGGCGGCGATGCGCGGATTGGCGTGGCCAAACAGGTTGGTCCACCACGAACTGATGCCGTCCAGATAACGACGGCCATCGGCGTCGATCAGCCACGCGCCTTCGCCACGCACGATCGGCACCATCGGTACGCTTTCGTGATCGTGCATCTGGGTGCAGGGATGCCACAGGTGTTTCAGATCGCGCGTGGCGAGCGCGGCGTTGCTGCTTGCGAGGTTGCTCATCCGGCTATCATCGGCGTTGCGCGATGGACGCTCAAGTCCATTCATGAAAGGTGGACGCTGAAGTCCGCGCATGGATCATCCCGGAAGCCGACGTTTGAAGTACCTGCGAAAACACCTGATCGGTCTCGGCGTGGTGCTGTTGGGCGCGGCCCTGCTGCTGTGGTTTCTGCCGGCACGCTGGGTGATGCCGTGGCTCGAGCCGAAGCTGCATGGACTGCGTCTGCAGCAGGTGCAGGGACTGCTGTGGGATGGCCGGGCTGGTCAGGTTGTGGCCGCCGATGGCCGTGTACTGGGGCAGATGCAATGGCACATGTCGCGGAGCGCGTTGCTGGGAAGGCTGCAAATGCATCTGGATTTCGACGGGCCGCAACTCGCCTTCTCCGGCGGGATGCAACGACTGCCCGACGATCAGGTTGCATGGCGCGAAGTGAACCTGCGGGCCGAGCTGGCTGTGCTGGATCCGTACATGAAGTCGCCACTGGGCCAGCCACGTGGCGAATTGCAGCTCAAGATCGACCACGCGTTGCTGCAAGGCGGCTGGCCGCTGCAACTGCAGGCGCAGGCGCACTGGCAGCATGCCGTCATGCACACGCGCAGCGGCGACGTGGCGCTCGGCGAACTGGAGTGGCAGGCGCAAGCGCAGGGCGCCGTGATTCAGGCGCAAGTGCATGATGACGGGAACGGACCTTTGCATGCGAACGGCCGGTTGCAGCTGAGCCCGCTCGGCTGGCGACTGGACGCGACGCTGCGTCCCCGACAGACTGATCCGGCACTGCGTCGCTGGCTGGCCGGTTTGGGAACACCGGCCGCCGACGGCAGCGTGCATATCCAGCGCAGCGGTGGGCTGGCCGGCACCCTGCCGGCACCGCCATCGAAATGAGGACGCGAGGCCAGCATGAATCCTGATATCACCGCATTGGCGCTGACCGCTGCACGCGAAGCCGCCGGCGCCGCTGCCGAAGTGATTCGGCATTACTGGCGTCTCGGCGTCGAAGTGGAACTGAAATCCGACGCGACACCGGTGACCATCGCCGATCGCGAGGCCGAGCAGGCGATCCGGAAAATCCTGCAAGCCGCCTTGCCGCAGGCAGCCATCTACGGCGAGGAATTCGGTCTGCAGGGTGAGCGCGGTGGCCTGTTGTGGCTGGTCGATCCGCTCGATGGCACCAAGAGTTTCGTGCGGCGCACGCCGTTCTTCTCGACCCAGATTGCGCTGATGGATGGCGATGAACTGGTGCTCGGCGTGTCCAGTGCGCCGATCTACGGCGAGACGATGTGGGCCAGTATCGGTCATGGCGCGTGGCTCGATGGCGAACGCGTGCGGGTGGCTGCGACCAGCACGATCGGTGAGACATCGATCTCCATCGGCAACGTCAAGACGCTCACCGCCGATGCACGCTGGGACGCACTGGGGGCGTTGATCCGCGACAGCAACCGCATCCGCGGTTATGGCGATTTCTGCCACTACCATCTGCTGGCGCGCGGCAGCCTGGATCTGGTGATCGAGTCGGACGTGAACATCCTCGACATCGCCGCGCTGGCCGTGATCGTGCGCGAAGCCGGCGGTGTGTTCACCGATCTCGACGGTGCGTCGTTGACGCTGGATACGCGCAGCGTGCTGGCCGGCACGCCGGCGATCCACGCACAGGCGCTGCAGCGCCTGCGGCGCTGAGCGACGCGCGCTAGAATGCCCGGATGCCAAAGTTACCGATCATCCATGCCACGCGCGACGTCAGCGACAGCCGCTTCCTGCAGGTCGAGCAGGTCGATCTGGAGTTTTCCAACGGCGTGCGGCGCACCTACGAACGACTGAAAGGCAGCGGCCTGGGCGCCGTGATCATCGTGCCGATGCTGGACGATGACACCGTGCTGCTGGTGCGCGAATACGGCGGCGGCGTGGGGCGTTATGAGCTGGGTCTGCCGAAGGGCCGGCTGGATCAGGACGAGACTGCCGAGCAGGGCGCCGAGCGCGAACTGAAGGAAGAGATCGGCTACGGTGCGCACAAGCTGAAGATCCTGCACAACCTGTCGCTGTCGCCGTCGTACATGACGCACATGGCGCACGTGGTGCTGGCGCAGGACCTGTATCCCGAGCGTCTGCTCGGCGACGAGCCGGAAGAACTCGAGGTGGTGCCGTGGAAGATGTCCGAATTGCACACCTTGCTCGGTCGCGATGACGTGACCGAAGGGCGCTCGATCGCCGCGCTGTTCATGGCCCGCGAATACCTCGCCGGGCGCTTCCAGCGCACATGAGTACGGTGTCCGGAAGTACGCCATCCGAGCTGGCCCGGCAGATTGGTGAGATCGCACGTGCCGCCGGCGCGGCGATCCTGTCGATTTACCACAGTGACTTCGCGGTACAGACCAAGGCCGACGAGTCGCCGCTGACCGCCGCCGATCTGGCCGCCCAGCAGGTCATCCTGGCCGGCCTGAGCCGCCTCGATCCGGCGTTGCCGATATTGTCGGAAGAGGCGAAGGCGCTGCCGTGGTCCGAGCGCCAGCACTGGTCGCGTTACTGGCTGGTCGATCCGCTCGATGGCACCCGCGAGTTCGTCAAGCGCAACGGCGAATTCACCGTCAACATCGCGCTGATCGACGCAGGCCAGTCCGTGCTCGGTGTGGTGCTGGCGCCGGTAACCGGTGAGCTCTACGTCGCCGCCCGCGGGCACGGCGCCTGGTTGCAGACGCAGGCCGATGGCGACTGGCAGCGCCTACGCACCCGTCCGCTGGGACAGTCGCCGCTGGTGGCGGGCAGCCGTTCGCATGGCGGCTCGCAGGGCAGCCTGCTGCTGCAGTTGATCGGCAGCGATTACGAACTGGTGCCGCTCGGCTCGTCGTTGAAATTCTGCCTGATCGCACGGGGCGCGGCGGACGTCTATCTGCGTCTTGGCCTCACCAGCGAATGGGACACGGCCGCCGCACAATGCGTGCTGGACGAGGCCGGCGGCGCGGTGCTGGATCTGTCTGGCCAACCGTTCCGCTACAACCGCGGCGAGTCGCTGCTGAATCCCGAGTTCATCGCCGTCGGCGATATGGCGGTCGATTGGGCTGCACGGTTGCAGGCGGCACAGCGCTGATTTCGATGGAGTGCGTCGCGAAAGTGGCCCCTCAGCCCTACCTTCTCACCCAAGGGGATAAGGAGTTCCGGCACGGATGGAATGCTTCACGATATGAATGACTCACCCCGATACAGCCTCGACGATCTGCTCGCGATCATGGCGCGCCTGCGCGATCCCGAGCGCGGTTGTCCGTGGGATGTGCAGCAGGATTTCGCGTCCATCGCGGCCTATACGATCGAGGAAGCCTATGAAGTGGCCGACGCGATCGATCGCCGCGACTGGTCCGATCTGCGCGACGAACTGGGCGACCTGCTGCTGCAGGTGGTGTTCCATGCTCAGATGGCGCAGGAACAGGGGCTGTTTGATTTCGCCGATGTCGCCCATGCGATCAGCGCGAAGATGCAGCGTCGCCATCCGCATGTGTTCGGCGACGTGCGTTACGCGGATCTCGACGAGCAGAAGCGTGCGTGGGAAGACATCAAGACGGGCGAACGCGCGGACAAGGGTGAGTTTGCCGACGACAGCGCGCTGGCCGGTATTTCGACGGGGCTGCCGGAATGGAAGCGCACGCTGAAACTGCAGCAGCGTGCGGCCATTACCGGTTTCGAATGGACCGATCCGCAGCCGGTGCTGGCCAAGCTGGTCGAGGAAGTGGACGAGGTGCGTGCCGAGTTCGCCAACGGCGCCGATCCGGCGCGGCTGCAGGACGAAATCGGCGACGTGCTGTTCGTGGCGGTGAATCTGGCGCGTCACGCCGGCGTCGATTTCTCGCAGGCGCTGCGGCATGCCAATGCGAAATTCGAGCGGCGCTTCCGACAGATGGAGCAACTGGCCGCTGCTGATGGCAGTGCATTCGGCGAACACACGCTCGCCGAGCAGGAACTGCTATGGCAGCGTGCCAAGGCGTTCGAGCGCAAGCCCTGAGCCTGCGCGATGGTCGTGACCATCGCGCAGGTCGGATCACTAAGAGCGATTACTTGCCTGCTGGCGGCTGCGCGGCAGGCGTCGCGGCGTCGCCGTGGTGCTGCTGCCAGGTGGCACGCATCTGCTCCCGCTCGGCGCGCATCTTCGCCTCGTTGGCAAGGCTTTCGTCCAGCCCCTTGCGCAGCGTGGCAATCGCCTGATCCAGATTCGTCGGTCGCGCCTGCAGGCGGGCCAGATGCTGATAAACGTAATCGCGTACGCGCGGATCCTGCGACTTGGCCAGCACGTCGTTGTACAGCGCGGCCAGCTCCTTGCTGCGACCGGCCTGCATGTACAACCGCTCCAGCCCACGCAGGTCGCCGATCACGCCGCCACGCTGGCCATCGAAGCCACGCTGGCGCATGTCATGGCCGCGGTCGCCATCATCACGCCGTGCGGCTGCATGCATGTCCTTGCCGTGAGGCGCGTGGGCAGCGGCGGCTGGGGGCGCTGGCGGCGGTGCGTCCTGGGCCATCACGAACGCGGTCGATCCGGCCATCAGCACGGCCAGTGCGGAAGCAAGCAGGGTTTTACGATGCATGGCGAATCTCCGGGGTAGGTAGACAGAAAACGCTTCCGGCTCTGGCGCGTTGACAGGGGCGATGCCGCGCGCATGGGCTTGCAACCCTTTTGCCGTCGGCGGCATCTCAAGCCTGTCGACCACCCGAGGAGAGTCACCATGCGCCGTTTTTTCACCGCCGCCCTGTTGCTTGCGCCGTTCGCTGCCTTCGCCGCCACTCCGTGCAAGTACGAGGCGCCGCGCAACCTCCAACTCGATCTGGCCGGCGTGCGGGCCGTGCAGATCGAAGTGCACAGCCACGACTTGCACCTGACCGGCAGTGACGGCGTCCGGGGGCTCACCCTCACTGGCCGCGCCTGCGCCTCGGACAAGGCGGCGTTGGACGGCCTGCAGGTCACCCAGCGGCGCCAGGGCGACCAGTTGCTGCTCGACATCGGCGGAGACAATCACTTTTCGATGAACCTGTTCGGCAATTCCTACGCGAACCTCGAGGTCACTGTGCAGCTGCCGGCGAACCTGCCGGTGACTTTGAGCGTGGGCTCCGGCGATGCCGACGTCAGTGGCGTGCAGCAGCTGCAGAGCAACGTCGGCTCGGGCGATCTGCATGTGCGCCAGGTGGCCGGCAAGTTCGGCACCAGCGTGGGTTCCGGTGATGTCGACGCGACCGACATCGGCAGCCTGGAGCTTGGCTCCGTCGGCTCCGGCGACTTCAAGGTCGATGGCATCAAGGGCGATGCCAGGGTTGGCAGCATCGGCTCGGGCGATGTCACTCTGCGCAAGGTCGGCGGAAGTGTGCATGCCGATACGCTGGGTTCCGGCGATTTCACCGTAAGCGATGTGACCGGCGACCTCAGCCTCGGCGCCAAGGGCAGCGGCGACGTCAATCATTCCGGTGTGAAGGGCAAGGTCAGTGTCCCGCATGACAACGATGACGATTGATCGCACGTTGGTCACCCTCTTCCGCTTGCGGAAGAGGGTCGGGGAGAAGACTCAACCCAGCCAGCGCCAGACCAGATAGACCAGCGGCGCGCACACCAGCAGGAACGGGATCGATACCAGTTGCAGCAACCGCAGGCCATGCGGTTGCTTGGCCAGGCGCAACGCGATCAGGTTCGCCAGCGAGCCGATCGCCACGCCGAAACCGCCAACGTTCACCGCGACCGCCAGCGCGATCGCATCTGGTGTGCGGTCGAGCAGCAGCACGGTCGCCGGCACATTGCTGATCAGCTGCGAGGCGAGGATGCCGCTGGCATACAAGGTCAGTGGCTGGCTGAAGTCGAGCCGATCCAGCGCATGTCGCACCAGCGGCAGCTCAGTGAAGTGACCCAGCCCCAGAAAGATCGCCGCGAACGTCAGCAGCAGCAACCAGTCGATCCGCGCCAAGCTCGAACGCGCCAGCAACGTGAACATCACCAGCAGCAGCGCGGCACCCAGCGGCGCCTGGTGATATTCCATCAGCAGCACCATGCCGGCCAGCGCTGCCGCCGACCACGCGCCCAGCCTGTTCGACGTCACGTGACCATCGATCTTCTCCGGAGTCAGTTCGATCCGGTCGCGTGGCAGCCACAACCACGTAAACGCCGCCACCAGCACGAACATCACGGCCGCCGTCGGCAGCAGCGCTGCCGCGAAATGCAGAAATGGCATCGACGAGTGCTGCCACAACAACAGGTTCTGCGGATTGCCGATCGGGCTCAGCGTGGAGCCCGCGTTCACCGCCAGCGCCTCCAGCACCACCATGCGCAGCACCGGCAGGTTCGAGATGCCGCCGATCGCCAGCGTCAGCGGCACGATTAGGAACAGGCTCACGTCGTTGGTCAGCACCATCGACAACAACGCCGTTGCGCTGACTAGCAGCAGGCCGAGACTGCGCAGCGAGTGCGCCCGCGCCACCACGGCGACCGCCGCATGCTGCACCAGTCCGCTGTCGCGGATGCCCTGGATCGCGATCAGCAGACCCATCAGGCCGGCCAGCGTCGGCAACTGCAGCCAGTGCTGGTACTTCGCCAAGGGTTGCGGGTCGAGCACGGCCAGTGTGATCGTCAGTGCGGCGAACAGCAGCAACAACCATTCGGCCTGCAGTTTCTGTATCCACGACGATGAGGTGCCGGACGACAGGCTCGCATCACTCATGCGTCAGCACCCGGCCGACATGCACGTCACCACTCGCTCAATCCTTCGATTTCGTACAGCTTCCGCCAACTCGGCCGTGCGCGCACCAGGTCGGCCAACCGCTTCAGTGCAGGCCACTCGGTGGCCGGACGCGGCATGTTGCGCGACCAGCGCATCAGCATGGTCAGCAGCAGGTCGGCGCCGGAGAATTCGGTGCCGAGCAGATACGGTCCATGCGCGGCGAGTTGCGCATCCAGCAACACCCACACGCCTTCGATCTTTCGCTGCAGGGCGGCGTGCACTTCCGGCGTGTGTTCCGCCGCGCCCAGTTCGGGCGGATAGAACCAGAAGCGGTAGGTCGACATCAGCGTGTTGCTGAGATAGACGATCCACTGCTGCCACGCCTCGTGCTCGGGCGTGCCCGGCGGCGGCGCCAGCTTCGCTTCCGGGTGACGTTCGGCCAGCACCATCAGCAGTGCCGCCGATTCCGACAACGGCCGGCCGTCGATCACCAGGGTCGGCACCACGCCGCGCGGATTGAGCTTCAGGTAGTCCGGGTCGCGCTGCGCATTCGTATCGAAATCGACCAGCCGCAACTCGTGCGGCGCACCGATCTCCAGCAGTGCCAGATGCACCACCATGCTGGCGGTACCGGGGGAATAGTAGAGGGTGTACATGCGATCTCCTCAGCGCGTTCGATACACGCGATCTTGGCGGCGGCTCACCCTTCGCGCAACAAGCGCATCGGCGACGTTCGCGTCACCTTCCGTGTCCCGGCCAGCCCCAACAGCATCACCACGAACGCGGCACCGAGCGCAGCGAACGCGAGTGGCCACAGCGGCGGCACGAAGCCTTCGATATGGAACACGGCGTGGCCCAGCCACAGTCCGGCGCCGGCGGCGCCGAAGGCGGCGGTGAGGCCGGCGACCAGGCCGAGCAGGGCAAATTCGCAGGCGGCGGCGACGCGCAGCTGGTTGCGACGTGCACCGAGTGTGCGCAGCAGCGCGGCCTCGTGGCGGCGTTCGGCCGCACTGGCGGCGAGTGCGGCGGCAAGCACCAGCGCGCCGGCGAGCAGGCTGAAGCCGAGGATCCAGCGCACCGCGTTGCCGACCCGATCGACGATCTCGCGCACGCGGTCGAGCAGCGAGTCGACATCGACCAGGCTGAGGTTCGAATAGTCGCGCGACAACTGCGCCAGCTGGGTGGCATGACCGCGCGCCAGATGGAAGCTGGCCAGCCAGGTGTGTGGCAGGTCGCCGGCGTGAGCCGGGTCGAGCAGCAGGAAGAAGTTGACCCGGAACGAACTCCAGTCGACCTTGCGGACGCTGCCGACCTTCGCCTCGATGTTGCCTTCGCCGACGTTGAAGCTCAGCGTGTCACCCACCTTCAGTGCGAACATGTCGCGCCACATGGTGTCGATCGACACTTCGGCCTGCGCCGGATGCACACCTTGCCACTGGCCAGCAATCACCTGGTTCGACGGCGGCAAGGCATCAGCCCACGACAATCGCAGCTGCCGGTCAGCCCAATCCTTCGCGCGTTCGTCGGCGAAGTGCAGCTGATCGATCGGTGAGCCGTTGATCGCGGTGAGCTTGCCCACCGCCAGCGGCAGCATGTTGAGCTGATCGCCACCGATACCGGCCAGCGCATGTTCGAAACCGGCGCGTTGATCGTCCTGCAGATTCAGCGCGAACCAGTTCGGCGTATCAGCCGGCAGCTCCTGGCGCCAGCCTTGCAGCAAGGCCGGTGCGACGATCGCCAGCAACAGCAGCGCGCACAGGCCGAGACTGAGCGCGGTGGCCTGGATCAGGCTCAGCGTGCGCCGCCGCGCCAGGGCAGCAAGGCCGAGTCGCAGTGCGGGATGGGCGCCGGGTGCGACGCGTCGTGCCAGCCACAGCAACAAGGCAGCCAGCAGTGCCGCGATCACCGCCACGCCGAGCAGGCTGGCGGCGAGAATGCCGGCCAGCTGCAGCGAGCTGCTCTGGCTCCAGATCAGACCCAGCGCGACCAGCACCGGAACCAGGTAAAGCGCATCGAAACGCCGCACGCGCCGCTGCACGCTCTGGCGGAACACCGCCACCGGCGGCACCTCGGCCAGCCGCACCAGCGGCGGCAATGCGAAACCGACCAGCACGGCGATGCCCATCGCGGCGGCGGCGAACGACGGCGCCAGCGGCAGCACGGTCGGCACGCTGCCGAACAAGTGGCTGGCGAACAACCACGCCAGTTGCGCCAGCCCCAGTGCCAGCAACAGACCGAGCGCCGTTGTGGGCAGGGCGAGTGCGCCGAGCGTGCCGAGCAGCAGTCCCAGCACGCGCTGACGCGATGTTCCCAGCGCACGCAGCAAGGCCACTTCAGAAGTCTTGCGCCGCGCGTAGCGTTGCGCGGACAGCGCAATCGCGATGCCGGTCAGCAACGCCGACAGCAGCGCGGTCAGACGCAGGAACGCGCCAGCCCGGTCGAATGCGCTGCGCATGCGTTCCTGGGTTTGCTCCGGCGTGATCAATTCGGCACCTTGCGGCAACGTCATCGATTGCGCCCATTCGCGCCAACTCTGCACAGCTGCAGGTCCGCCGGCCAGTAGCAGGCGATGGCGCGCGCGGCTGCCGACGCCGAGCAGGCCGGCCTGTTCGGCGTCGGCCAGGTTCATCAGTGCGCGTGGTGCCAGCGCGAACAATTCGCCACCGTCGGGCTGGCGCAGCAGCTCGGCGGCGATGACCAGATCGCGTCCGCCCAACTGCAACGGGTCGCCCACTTTCAGATTCAGCGCGACCAGTGCGCGATGATCGAGATAGACCTCGCCCACGGCAGGTGCGTGGCCGTTCCTGGCGCGTCCATTCGCATCGCTCAGCTCCAGCGTGCCGCGCAGCGGATAGTGCGCATCAGCGGCTTGCACGTCGAGCAGTTGGGTCTGCTGATGGGCGAACGCCACGCTGGGAAAGCTGGCGGTACGCGTGAGCTGCAAGCCGCGCTGGCGGCCTTCGGCGGCGAAGGTTTCCGGCACGGTCTGCGGGGAAGCCACGCCGATATCGCCGCCGATCAGTTCGGCGGCGCTGGCCAGCATGCCGTGCTCGATCCGCGTCGCCAGCGTGGCGACCACACCCAGCGCGACCACCGCCAGCACCAGCGAGGCGGCCAGCGTGCGCAGCTCCGGCAGATGCCATTCGCGGCGCAGGCTGCGCAGGGCGAGCAGCAGCATCTTCATGCGTGTTCGCTCGTGCTGGACGTTACGACGCGGCCTTCCTCCAGTTCGATCCGCCGATCGCAACGTGCGGCCAGCGCGGCGTCGTGGGTCACCAGCACCAGAGTGGTGCGGTGGTCACGATTCAACGCGAACAGCAGATCGCAGATGTGGTGGCCGGTACGCTGGTCGAGATTGCCGGTGGGCTCGTCGGCGAACAACACGCGCGGGCCATGCACGAACGCGCGGGCGATCGCCACGCGCTGCTGTTCGCCACCGGAAAGCTGGGCGGGATAGTGCCGCCGACGTGGAGTCAGTCCGACCGCATCGAGTGCTTCGCGCGCGCGTTGCCGCGCCGCGCTGCTGCCTTCCAGCTCCAGCGGCAACATCACGTTTTCCTCGGCGGTGAGCGCGGGCAGCAGATGGAACGACTGGAACACGAAGCCGACCAGCCGTCGGCGCAGATCGGCCCGAGCTTCTTCATCCAGCTGCTCCAATGCATGACCGTGCAGCGCGATGCGGCCGGTGTCCGGCGTATCCAGTCCTGCCAGCAAGCCGAGCAGAGTGGTCTTGCCGGAGCCGGAGGCGCCGACGATGGCGAAGCTCTCGCCCGGCTGGATCCGCAGGCTGACCTTGCTGAGGATTTCCAGTCTCCCCTCGGGGCCGCTGACCGACTTGCTAACATCGCAGGCCTCAAGAAGAGGACGGGAAGAATCACTCATGCGTCGATGCCTATGGCTGTTGGTCTTTCTGTGCGGTATCGGCAGCGCCCAGGCGGCGGCGCCGAAAACCGTGCTGGTGCTGGGTGACTCGCTGTCTGCCGCGCACAACATACCGGTCGAGTCCGGCTGGGTGCATCTGCTAGATGCGCGCCTTGGCAAGATGGTGCCGAAGTGGACCGCGATCAATGCCAGCATCAGCGGCGAAACTTCGCTGAGTGGGCGCAACCGCCTGCCGGCACTGCTGGCGAAATACCGGCCGGCGATCCTGGTGCTGGAGCTGGGCGCCAACGACGGCTTGCGCGGCCTGCCATTGCCGGCCCTGCGCGACAACCTCGCCGCCATGATCGAACAGGCACAGCAGGCGAAGGTGCAGGTGCTGCTGGTGGGCATCGAGTTGCCCGTGAACTACGGGCCGCAGTATCGCGACGGCCTGCGTGCGGTCTACGCGGACCTGGCCCGAACCCGGCGCACCGCGCTGGTGCCGTTCCTGCTCGATGGCATTGCGCTCGATCCCGCATTGATGCAGGACGATGGCCTGCATCCGGTGGCAAGCGCCGAACCGCGCGTGCTGGACATCGTGTGGAAGCCGCTGCTGCCACTGCTGCAGCGACCCGCAAAACCCAACGGGCTCTGAATCGTCAGGGCCGATTTCACGCTACGCTCACCCCTTCAACGGTTATCTCTTCACATATGTGAAGCCGCTGATGTGAGAACGATATGACCGTACATGACGAGCAAGCGGGACTGATTCTTCTGGTCGAAGACAATCGCCAGATCGCCGAGATGGTGGGCGAGTTCCTCGAACGGCGCGGCTACTCCGTCGACTACGCAGCCGACGGCGTCAGCGGTCTGCATCTGGCGGTGTCCAACAGCTACGACGTGATCGTGCTGGACCTGATGCTGCCGGGGCTGGACGGGCTGGAGGTCTGCCGCAAGCTGCGCCGGGAAGCGAAGCGATCCACCCCGGTGCTTATGCTGACCGCGCGCGACACGCTGGAGGACAAGCTGGTGGGGCTCGAAGCGGGTGCCGACGACTATCTGGTGAAGCCGTTCGAAGTACGCGAGCTCGAGGCACGTCTGCGCGCGCTGATCCGCCGCGACCGCCGCCAGGTTTCCACCGAAGTGCTCACGGTCGGCGACATGACTCTGGATACCGCCACGCTGCGCTTGACCCGCGATGGCCAGGAGCTGACCGTGTCGCCGATCGGGCTGAAGCTGCTGGCGATCCTGATGCGCGAATCGCCACGGGTGGTCAGCCGCCGCGACATCGAGCGCGAGATCTGGGGCGATACGCTGCCCGACTCGGACACCTTGCGCTCGCATCTGTACAACCTGCGCCGGGTCATAGACAAACCCTTCGCACATCCCCTGCTACACACCATCCATTCGGCTGGTTATCGCCTCGCGGATCTGGAATCGGAAGTGGCGTCGACAACCCAGACAGCCTGACATTGCATCGACAGGGCGAAAACATGTAATGGATAGCAGGGTCAAAGGAGTCACATTCCGTGTGGGTGCCTTCCGGCGGCGCATAGCGTGGGTGTTCGGTTTGCAGTTTCTGTTCGTCGCGATCGTCTGCATGCTGGGTATCTACAACGTCGTGCCGACCGCCGTGGTGATCACGGTAATCGTGCTCACTACGGCGATCGCGTGGTTCGCCACCCGCCGCGAGTGGCGGCCGGTGCGTGCGCTGGCCCGACTGGTCAATCGCTGGGACGGCCAGCAGCTCGATCCGGAAGCGCTGCATCTGGATCAGCTGTCCACCCACACCGATGCCGACGTGGCCTCGCTGGCGCGCGGACTGTATGGGTTCGCCACGCGCATCGCCAACTACAACCAGCGCGAGCGCAACTTCACCCGCGACGCCAGCCACGAATTGCGCAGTCCGCTTACCGTGATCAAGATGTCGGTCGACATGCTGGCGGAAGAGGAGGGCCTCAGCGATTTCGGCGCCCGTTCGGTGCGCCGGATCAAGCGCGCTGCGCGCGAGATGGAGGTGCTGGTCGAGGCGCTGCTGATCCTCGCCCGCGAGACCGATACCGCGACGGACCACCAGCGCTTCATCGTCAACGACGTGCTGCATCGGGAGCTGGAATCTGCCCGCGAACTGCTGACCGGCCGGCCGATCGAGTTGCTGCTGGAGGAGTCGGCGCATTTTGCGCTGGAGGGTTCGGCGCAGGCCTTTTCGGTGCTGTGCTGGCAGCTGATCCGCAATGCCTGCCAGCAGACCGAACAGGGCAGCGTGGTGGTCAGCGTGGCGCACGGGGTGGTGAGCGTGAGCAATCACGCGGATCCGCACGTACCCGGCGACAGCACTCGCCCACTGCGCGTGCATGGCGCCGACCGGCATGGCTTTGAACTGGCGATCGCCCAGCGGATCAGCGACCGCTTCGGTTGGCCGCTGGAATTGCAGACGCGGGTCGGGGAGGAGAACGTTGCCCGCATCCGTTTTCCGCATCCGCTGCCGGCCAACACGCCCAACCCTGCCAGCGGTTGATTGCAGGAGCGTGTGATGCGCTCCTGCAATCAGATCATCCGGCCAGTGCCGGATCCACGGTAAATGCACAGCCAGTCCTGGCCTTCACGTCGGCGAGGCTGACGCCGTCGTTGAGTTCGATCAGCACCAGCCCCTTGCCCTTGTTGACCTTGAACACGCACAGGTCGGTGATGATCAGGTCGACCACCTGCTTGCCGGTCAACGGCAGTTCGCATTCGGTGCGGATCTTCGGCGTGCCGTCCTTCGCGTTGTGCTCCATCAGCACCACCACGCGCTTGACACCGCTGACCAGGTCCATCGCGCCACCGGGTCCCTTGACCATCTTGCCCGGCACCATCCAGTTCGCCAGATCGCCGTGCGCGGAGACTTCCAGGCCGCCGAGGATCGACAGGTCGATGTGACCGCCACGGATCATCGCGAACGAATCGGCGCTGGAGAAGAAACTCGAACCGGGCAGGGTGGTGATGGTCTGCTTGCCCGCGTTGATCAGGTCGGGATCGATGTTGTCTTCGCCCGGGAACGGGCCGATGCCGAGCAGGCCGTTCTCCGATTGCAGGGTGACGCTGACGCCATCGGGAATGTAGTTCGCCACCATGGTGGGAATGCCGATGCCGAGGTTCACGTAGAAGCCGTCCTGCAACTCCTGCGCGGCACGCTTGGCCATCGCCACGCGGATCGGGCTTTCCTTGCCGCCGACCACGCCTGCGACGGTGCGGAACTCGATCCGCTTCTCGTACTTCGCGCCCTGCACGATGCGATCGACGTAGATGCCCGGCACATGCACGCCATCGGGATCGATCGAGCCGACCGGCACCAGCTCCTCGACTTCGGCCACGCAGATCTTGCCGCAGGTGGCGATCATCGGATTGAAGTTGCGTGCGGTCTCGTGGAACACCAGATTGCCGTGCGCATCGCCCTTCCAGGCTTTCACGATCGACAGGTCGGCGGTAATGGCTTCTTCAAGCACATATTCCTTGTCGCCGAAGACCTTGGTTTCCTTGCCTTCGGCCAGCTTGGTGCCGAACGCGGTGCGCGTGTAGAAACCGGGAATGCCGGCGCCGCCGGCTCGCAGCTTCTCGGCCAGCGTGCCCTGCGGGGTCAGGTGCAGTTCCAGCTCACCGGCCAGCACCTGCCGCTCGAATTCCTTGTTCTCGCCCACGTAGGAGGCGTAGACGCGCTTCACCTGATGTGTCTTCAGCAACGGGCCCATGCCGAAATCGTCTACACCTGCGTTGTTGCCGACGATGGTCAGCCCCTTGGTGCCCGCTTCCAGCAGCGCGCCGATCAGGTTCTCGGGAATGCCGCACAGACCGAAGCCGCCCGCGGCAATCGTCATGCCATCGATCAACAGGCCGTCAAGAGCTTTCGCCGCGCTCGGGTAAACTTTGTCCATTGCCGTGCTTTCCTGCAGGGAGAGTCAGCTGCCAAGGATACGACGGATTGGCCTGGGCCGGCCTTGTACCAAGGTCGCAAGCCGGTTCGCCGGCGCGGTTCGGACGCTCATAACCTTACGCGATCTCGCCGGTTCGCAGCGCCCCGCCAAGTTGATAGGCTGGTCTACCCCGACCGGAACGGAGACGGCGATGATCAAGCTCCCTGCATGGCTGGCACTCGCGGCAATCCTGACCACAACGGCGGCGATCGCCAGGGACATGACCCTGCTGAACGTATCGTACGACCCCACCCGCGAGCTCTATCGCGACGTGAATGCGGCTTTTGCCGCGCAGTGGAAGGCGCAGCACGGCGACAACGTCACCATCCAGATGTCGCACGGCGGTTCCGGCAAGCAGGCGCGCTCGGTGGTCGATGGGTTGTCGGCCGACGTGGTGACGCTTGCGCTGGCCTGGGACATCGATGCCATCGCCGATCACGGCTTGCTGGCAAAGGACTGGCAGCAGCGGCTGACGCAGAACGCCTCGCCGTATACCTCGACCATCGTGTTCATGGTGCGCAAGGGCAATCCGAAGGGCATCAAGGACTGGCCCGACCTGATCAGGCCCGGCGTGCAGGTGATCACGCCGAACCCGAAGACCTCTGGCGGCGCGCGCTGGAATTTCCTGGCGGCGTGGGGCTATGCGCTGAAGCAGCCCGGTGGCAACGAGGCGAAGGCACGCGCGTACGTGCATGAGCTGTTCAAGCACGTGCCGGTACTGGACGCCGGCGCTCGCGGCGCCACCAATACTTTCGCCCAGCGCGGAGTGGGCGACGTGCTGCTGGCGTGGGAGAACGAGGCGCTGCTGGCGCAACGCGAGCTGGGCAAGGATACGTTCGAGATCGTGGTGCCGTCGGTGAGCATCCTGGCCGAGCCGCCGGTGGCGGTGGTCGACAAGAACACCGACAAGCACGGCACGCGCGCAGTCGCCGAGGCCTATCTGCAGTTCCTGTACTCGCCGCAGGGGCAGGCGATCGAGGCCAGGAACTTCTACCGGCCGCGCTCGCCGCAGGTGGCGCAGCAGTTCGCCGCGCAGTTCCCCAGGGTGAACACCTTCACCATCGACGAGGTGTTCGGCAACTGGCGCCAGATACAGGCGAAGTTCTTTGCCGACGGCGCGATCTTCGACCAGATCGGCCCGGGCAGCTGAGCGCCATGCGGCGTCGCATCCTGCCGGGATTCAACATCAGCCTGGGATATGCGTTGGCGTATCTCGGGCTGATCGTGTTGTTGCCGCTGACGGCGTTGGCGTGGAAGGCGTCGGGCATCAGCATCGCCGGATTGCTGCACCTGCTGGCGTCGCCGCGCACGCTGACGGCGTTGCGGCTGAGTTTCGGCGGCGCGCTGCTGGCCGCGTCGATCAACGTGGTGGCCGGCCTGCTGGTGGCGTGGGTGCTGGTGCGCTACCGCTTCCCCGGCCGGCGCCTGTTCGACGCGCTGATCGACCTGCCGTTCGCGCTGCCGACCGCGGTGGCCGGCATCGCGTTGACCACGCTGTACGCGCCGAACGGCTGGCTCGGCGGCTGGCTCGCCACGCTCGGCATCAAGGTGGCGTATACCCCGCTGGGCGTGCTGCTGGCGATGGTCTTCGTCGGCTTCCCATTTGTGGTGCGCACGCTGCAGCCGGTGCTCGAATCGCTCGAGCGCGATGTGGAGGAGGCCGCCGAAAGCCTCGGGGCGCGACGCTGGCAGACCTTTCTGCGGGTGATCCTGCCGCCGCTGCTGCCGACCCTGCTGACCGGTTTCGCGCTGGCATTGTCGCGTGCGGTGGGTGAATACGGTTCGGTCATTTTCATCGCCGGCAATATCCCGCTGCACTCGGAGATCGCACCGCTGCTGATCGTGCAGAAGCTCGAACAGTTCGACTATGCCGGTGCCGCCGCGCTGGGCGCGGTGATGCTGCTGTCCTCGTTCGTGCTGCTGCTGGCGATCACGCTGCTGCAGCGCTGGAGCAGCCGTTGGGCGGAGCCGGCGCGATGAGCATGCGTGCATCGGCGCGTGCACCGGACTGGCCGCGGCGACTGTTGCGCGGCGCGCTGGTGCTGGTGGCGGTCGGCTTCATGGTGCTGTTCCTGCTGCTGCCGCTGGCGACAGTGTTCGTCGAGGCACTGCGTGCCGGCGTGCATGCTTATCTGGCAAGCATCCGCCAGCCCGAGGCACTGGCGGCGATCCGATTGACCTTGCTGGTGGCGGCGATCGCGGTGCCGCTCAACCTGGTGTTCGGCGTGGCGGCGGCGTGGCTGATGACGCGCTTCGAATTTCGCGGCAAGGCGCTGCTGGGTGCGCTGATCGACCTGCCGTTCTCGGTCTCGCCGGTGATCGCCGGCCTAGTCTATGTGCTGCTGTTCGGTGCACAGGGCTGGTTCGGGCCATGGCTCGACGCGCATGACGTGCGCATCATCTTCGCCGTGCCTGGGCTGGTGCTGGCGACGGTATTCATCACGCTGCCGTTCGTCGCGCGCGAACTGATCCCGCTGATGCAGGCGCAGGGCAGCGAGGAGGAGCAGGCCGCGCGCGTGCTCGGTGCGAACGGCTGGCAGATGTTCTTCAGGGTGACCCTGCCGAATATCCGTTGGGCGTTGCTGTACGGCGTCCTGTTGTGCAATGCCCGCGCGATGGGCGAGTTCGGCGCGGTGTCGGTAGTGTCCGGCCACATCCGCGGGCTGACCACCACGATGCCGCTGGAGGTGGAGATGCGCTACAACGAATACGATTTTGCCGGCGCGTTCGCGGTGGCTTCGCTGCTCGCCCTGCTGGCACTCGTCACGCTTGCCGTGAAGACCTTGCTGGAATGGCGCTACGGCAACGAGATTGCCGCCCATGCACCCGGCGGCCACTGAAGGACGTTGCATGATCCTGGAACTTTCACACCTGCAACGCCGCTTCACCGATTTTCCCGCGTTGGACGATGTCAGCCTGACCATCGCGCCAGGCGAATTCCTCGCCCTGCTGGGGCCGTCCGGTTCAGGCAAGACCACCTTGCTGCGCATCCTGGCCGGGCTGGACTATCCCGACAGCGGAAGCGTCTCGCGCGACGGCGAGGATTTTCTCGCCATGCATGCGCGCGAGCGCGGGGTCGGTCTGGTGTTCCAGCACTACGCGTTGTTCCGCCATCTCAACGTGACCGAGAACATCGCATTCGGCTTGCGCGTGCGCCCGCGGCGCTCGCGCCCATCGCGCGCGGAGGTCGGCGAACGGGTGGAGCGGCTGCTGCAGCGCGTGCAGCTGGAAGGTCTCGGCAACCGTTATCCGGCGCAACTGTCCGGCGGCCAGCGCCAGCGCGTGGCGCTGGCTCGCGCGCTGGCGGTAGAGCCCGACCTGCTGCTGCTGGACGAACCGTTCGGTGCGCTGGATGCGCAGGTGCGCGTCGCCCTGCGTCGCTGGTTGCGCGAACTGCATGAAGACCTGGGATTGACCACGGTGTTCGTCACCCACGATCAGGAAGAGGCGCTGGAACTGGCCGATCGCATCGCCGTGATGAACAACGGACGCATCGAGCAGGTCGGTTCGCCCGAGGCCATTTATCAGCAGCCGGCCACGCCGTTCGTGTGCGAGTTCATCGGCAAGGTCAACCGGTTGCCGCTGCGCTGCGAACAAGGGCGGCTGGCCGCCGGCAGCTGGGTACTCGGCGACGACCCGTGGCAGGGTCGGCATGCGCGCGCGATCGCCTACGTGCGGCCCGAGCATCTCGCGCTGGACGTGCCGGCCGCGCAACCTGGCTGGACGGCGCGTCTGCGGCATGTCTATCTCGCCGGCAGCATCGCGCATCTGGAGCTTGTTGTGGATGCGCCGGAGCAGCTGCTGGAAGCGGATGTCGCGAGCGAGGATCTGGCCCGGCTCGGCCTGCATGCAGGCATGCAGCTGCGTGTGGCACCGCGCAGCGCGGTGGTCTTTCCACAAGCGCAGGACGGCACGCCCGTACCCGGCGATCGCTGGGCGTGGCAGGCTGGCGCTGCTGTGCCGCGTTGATCTGCACGTCGCCGTTGTGGTAACGCTCGGGTTCGCATTCAGAACGAGCGCAGCGTGACGATGGTTGGATCCGACAGCAGGTCAGACGCCACTGACTCTGTTCGTGACGTTACTGACACCATCGACTGAACACGGCACAGATCCCACGCTTCGCGTGGCCATCGCGGCACGGCTTGACGCGATCATTTACGCGTGTAAACATCATGTCACTTACACGCGTAAACGGTGACTCATGGCGATCAGTGAAGCGGAAGCGGTGGTGATGGATGTGCTGTGGCGCGAAGCCCCGCGCAGCGCCGAAGAAATCCTCGCCGAGGTCGGTCCGGCGCAGGACTGGCAGGAGGGCACGGTGAAATCCCTGCTCAACCGCCTGCTGCGGAAGAAGGCCGTACACGCCGAGCGCGATGGTCGCCGTTATCTCTACACGCCGCTGCTGAAGCGCGAGCAGTACGTCCAGCAGGAGAGCAAGGGCCTGCTTGATCGTCTGTTCGGCGGTCGCGTGGCACCGCTGGTCGCGCACTTCTCCGAACAGCGCAAACTGTCGAAGAAGGACATCGCCGAGCTGCGCAAGCTGCTCAAGGAGCTTGACGATGAGCAGCCTTGAGTTGATGGCGATGGACTGGTTTGGACGTGGCTGGTTGCTGATCCTCGCGTTCACTGCTGCTGTGCTTGTCGTGATCGCGCTGCGCAAATCGTGCCGTCGACTGTTCGGTGCCGAACGTGCCTTTCAGCTGTGGTCGCTGGTGCCCTTGGCGATGCTGGCCAGCCAGTTGCCACATGTCACGAGTACAAGCATCACGGCACTCCCTGCGTTGGTGTACGTGATCACCTCGGCGGCAGGTGCGCTGCCATCACACGCCGGTGCGTCCGCTGGCATCGGCTGGCGCAGTTTAGTCATGTTGACTTGGTGCTCAGGCATTGCGATTGCTCTGGTGTCGGCGATATTCGCGCAGCGGCGTTATCGCAATCGTCTGCGAGGTGCCACGTCGATGACCGATGTGTCTTCACGCTGGCCGGTGCTGCGCGCCACCAGTGCGGATGTTGGGCCGGCGCTGGTCGGCGCCTGGCGAACCCGGATCGTGCTGCCCGCCGATTTCGAGTGTCGCTACGACGCCACCGAGCAGGCGCTGATTCTTGCCCACGAAGCGATGCATGCACGCAGGCACGATGGTAGCTGGTGTCTGCTGGCGCAGATCGTCGTGGCCATGTTCTGGTTTCATCCGCTGGCGTGGTGGGCGCTGTCGGCGCTGCGCCACGATCAGGAACTGGCTTGTGATGCCGCCGTGCTGCGCGAGCACGGCGCGCAGCGTCTCAGCTATGCAAATGCAATGTTGAAAACCCAGTCGGCGCTGTTCGCGTTGCCGGTGGGTTGTTCCTGGTCACCTCGTCATCCACTCACGGAGCGTATTGCCATGTTGAAGCTGGCCCCGCCTAGCCGCTTGCGGCGCATCTTCGGGAATATTACTGGTCTCATCCTCGCCACTGCTGTTGCTGGTTCGGTATATGCGGCCAGTGCAACTTCGGACCGGCACCCGGCAGCCACTTCGAAATCGACAACGGCCAGCGAATACCAATTGGACATGATGGTTGAGTTGGGTATCGACAATGCCCATGCCAGCCACGCTGAACGGATGACGCTTGCGCTGTGCATGGCTCCCGGCGAGAGCGGCAGTGCAACTGTCCACGGTTGGAAGATTGACGCCGTCACCAAACCTCAAGGCGATAACCGGGTACATATCGATCTGGCACTGACAGGTGCAGGCAACGAGTCGGTTGCGCACGTTCAGTTGCGCGGTGCTCTCGGGGAACTTCAGCATGTTGCCGGGCAGGGCAGCGACGGCAAGCATCAATATGCTGTCGACGTGACGCCGCTGGCCGGTTGTCCGGCGCGCACCGCCACCACCGCGACAAGCGCCCGTCTGCTCATGATCAACCAGAACGTCAAAGACCAGCCTGCACGCGCGGTAGCAGAATCCATGGCATCCAAGACGGGGCTGGAGCTGGCCAATCCGGAAGCACTGGACAACCGTCCGGTCACCTTGAATTTCGAACAGATCCCGGCTGGACGTGCCTTGCAGCTGGTTGCCGACATCGACGGCAAGAAGGCTGTATTCGACGGCAACAAGGTACGTTTCGAGGATAAGTGACCGATGCGGTTGGCTATACTTTGCCCAACTATCGGGAGAGTGAAGTGAAGCCGCACCGCTTGTTCGTTGCCCTTGCCGCCTTCGGGATCGCTGCCATGAGCCACGCCGCCGTCTCGCCCGTGCTGGTGATCCACGGCGGTGCTGGCGTGATCAGGCGCGACATGACTCCGGCCAGGGAAAAAGCGGTGCGCGCCGCCATGACCCAGGCGCTGCAGAACGGCTATGCCCAGCTGAAGGCGGGCAAGCCGGCGCTGGATGCGGTGGCCGCGGCGATCACCGTGCTGGAGGACGATCCGAACTTCAACGCGGGCAAAGGCTCGGTCTTTACCCACGACGGCAAGAACGAACTGGACGCGGCGATCATGGACGGCAACACGTTGCGCGCCGGTTCGGTGGCCGGCGTGCGGCGAATCAGGAATCCGATCCTGCTGGCGCGGGCGGTGATGGAGAAAACGCCGCATGTGATGCTGTCCGGCGATGGTGCCGAGGCGTTCGCGCAGAGCATCGGCATGCCGTTGGTGGATCCGGCGTATTTTCGCACCGACGAGCGCTGGCAGCAGTTGCAGAAAGCACTCAAGGAGGACGCGGCGAAGCAGAAACATGCGGACGTCGAGACGGCCAAACATTTCGGCACGGTCGGTGCGGTGGCGCTGGATGCGCAAGGCCATCTCGCCGCCGGCACGTCCACCGGCGGCATGACCGACAAGCGCTGGGGTCGCATCGGTGATTCGCCGATCATCGGCGCCGGCACCTACGCGAATTCCGGTTGTGCGGTGTCTGCCACGGGTTGGGGCGAGTTCTATATCCGCACGGTGGCCGCCCACGAGATATGCATGAAGGTCACCCAGATGCGTGTGCCGCTGAAGCGCGCCGCCGCCGAGGTGATCAATCAGGAAATTCCTTCGATGGGCGGCAACGGCGGTGCGATCGCGCTGGATGCGGGCGGCCAGATCGCGATCCCGTTCAACACCGACGGCATGTACCGCGGCTGGATCGGTGCCGACGGCGTGCCGCACGTGGCCCTGTATGGCGACGAGGACGATGGCACGGCGGAGTTGTCGGCACCGGCCGACAGCGTGGAGTAACCCGGCCTAGCGCAGCTTCTGCAGCTGCGCCGGCGTCAACGCACCGCTAATGCCCAGTCGAGTGCCATCGGCGCGGATGACCAGAACGCGCGGCGTCTCGCCACCCCAGTCCGGATCGAGCAGGAAGTTGATCTGCTCGGGTGAGGCCTCGGCGTAGGCGCGAGCCGGATAGCGATCCATCTGCATGCTGCGCAGGCGTGCTTCGATCGCCTCGCGTTGCCCGATGCTGTCGGTGGTCAGGGTGAGCAGTTCGATCTCGTGTGGATGCGCGCGCTGCAAGGTGGCGAGAGCCTCGAGGTTCGGCTCGCAATAAGCGCAGTCGAGTGCCCACAGCGCAATGATCCGTACGCCGTGCGCCGGTGGTTGCAGCAGGGCAGGCACATCCGCCGCGGTCAACGGTTGCAGCGAGCCGGCCATGGCGATGGTCGGCAGCAGCAGGGCGAATGCAAGCAGCAGGCGTTTCATCGCGGCATCTCGATCAGGCGAAATCCCGCTGCAGTGTTCCACGCCACGAATGCGTGCCCCTGCTTTTGCAGCAGCTGCGGCGAAGCGACCGCGCTGCTGCTGCGGGCGATCTCGCGGGCGGCATCGAAGTGCGCGCCGTTGTCGGTCGAGCGGCGCAACATGAGCGTGTAGCCGTTCGCGCCGACCTGGTTCCAGACCACCCACACCGTGCGGTCATGCACGGCCACGTCGGCATGGCTGGCGCCCGCGCTGGCGATCGCCAGCGGGTGCTGCGGCGCGTGGCCGGGGTCGAGCTGGCCGTACCAGATCGTCGGCTTGCCCTTGGCTTCGTACCACACCGCGTGGCGGACGCCGTCGCTGCCGATCGCCAGCCCGGGACCGTGATGCGGGCAGCCGGCGATCTGCCAATCGCTGAAGGTGGCGCGTTCGACATGACTGACCGTGCCGCCCGTACGCAGCACGGCATAGGCGTGGTCGCGGATGTTGTCGCCGTAGATGTTGCGGAAGAGCGCGGCGATCCCGCCGTCAGGCATGCGCGCCAGTGCGATGCGGCAGCATTCGCAGCTCTGGTCGACCAGCTTGCGCTCGGGCACGAAGCTGGCGCCACCGTCATCGGACCAGCTGTAGTACACCGCGGCGCCCAGGTATGGCTTGCCTTGTGCGGTGGCGGCGATCACGTCGCGCTTGTCGATCCACGCGATCACGATGCGGCCGTTGCCGTCCACCACCAGCGCGTCGAAACGATGGGTGATCTCGGCGCGATCGTGGTGCACGGTGAGCGGTTCGCTGAAATGTTCGCCGCGGTCCAGCGAGCGGGCGAAGCGCACGAAGCCGGTCCACGGTTTCGCGCGCGGCTGCGACCAGCTCACATACAGCTCGTCGTGCGGGCCGAACGCAAGCTTCGGGCGGTTCTCGCCCTCGGCGTAGATCGGCTCGGCCAGTGCATTCACTTCGACCGGTGCGCTCAGCGTGCGGCCGTCGTCGTCGGAATGGCGCAGGCGCACGTGGCCATCCGCTGCGTCCACCAGGTACAGCCGGCCGTGGCTGTCGAACGCGGCGCTGGCGCCCAGCTCGGGGCTCTTCGGCATGTCCATCGACATGCCTTCGTGTGCGAACAGCGCAGGCGGGAGCAGACAGAGCAGGGCGAACAGCAGACGGCGCATCACAACTCCCAGCGCAACTCGCCGAACCAGGTGCGGCCGGCGTAAGGATGGTAGACCCAGTACTTTGTGTTGGTGAGATTGTCGACGCCGAGCGCGGCGGTCCAGCCCGGTGCAAACTTCCAGCGCAGTTTCGCGTCGGTGACGGTAAAGCTGCTCACCGCGCCATAGGTGTTCACGTAGTCGGTGTTGTCCAGCGTGCCGTACTGACGGCCGGAGTGGCGGATGCCGAGTGAGGCGTCCCACTGCGGCGCGAAGCGGTAGTCGGCGAACACGCTGGCGCGGACCTTCGGAATGCGCGGGAAGTATCTGCCATCGGCTCGCGGATACTGGCGATCGTTCAGCGTCTTGGCGTCGTTGAAGGCGAGGCTGGCTTGCAGGTCGAGGCCGTCCGTCCACACATCGGTGAGGCCGAGCTCGCCCTCGATGCCGCGGCTGCGCATCTTGCCGATGTTCTGCACGCTGGTGACCGTGGGGGTGACCGTGATATCGGTCTGCGCGTACAGCGAGTCGGCGATACGATCCTGGTACAGCGAGACGCGCCAGTGACCGTTGCTCAGGCGGCGACTCAGCGTGAGGTCGGTGGATTCGTCGCGCTCGGGTTTGAGCGCGGGGTTGTTGTTGACGATCGCGTTGGCCGAGATGGTGCCCTGGAACAGTTCGGTGACGGTCGGATAGCGCACCGCCTTGCCATGCGCCAGGCGCAGCTCCCAGCCGTCGGCGAGATCCCAGCTCAATGCCGCCTTCGGCGAGAAATCGGTGCGCTGACGATCCACGTAATGCAGCGGGCTGCTGGCATTGGCGAGCAGACCGCCGTAGGCGCGCCATTGCTCCAGTCGGCCACCGAGGGTCAGCGCCCACGCATCGGCAAAGCTCCACACATCCTGCAGATACGCCGCGCGAGTCTGACTGCGTCCGGCGAAGGTGCTGACGGGTGAACCGTCGGCCTCGCCGAGCCAGTCGCTGGCGTTGCGCACGCGGGTGTCCAGCACGTAGCGATCGCCGTGCACGCCGGCGTACAGCATGTGCCGATCGCCGAACGGGCCGGAGCTGCGCAGGTCGAACGTGTCCCAGCCCGAACCGGCCTTGTCCGCGATGGTGCCGGGGCCGCCGATCGGCGTGCCCGGTTCGGCCCGGCTCGCAGTAGCGGCCTGCGAACGCAGGAAGTCGTAGTGACTGGCTACGGCGGTCCAGCGCCAGTCGTTGTCGAGGCGACCATTCAACTCGATGCCGTACAGCATGTGCGTGTCGCGGGTGGCCGTGGGCGCCAGGCCGCTGGCCGGCAAGGTCCAGGTCTGCCCGGCGGCATTGATCACGCCGCCGCTGACGGGCTGGCCGGCGGCATCGCGGATCAGGCTGCGGGTGCGGTCCTCGGCGCGGTTGTGCCACCAGCCCACCGTGAACATCGCGGCGATCTGCTCGGTCACGTCGACGCCGACCTTCAGCTTGGCCTGGGTCTGCACGGTGTGCTCGATGCTGTTGGCGCCGTAGACCAGCCGCGGCGTGCCGTTCGGGTTACGGTCGAGCGTGGCGCCGGTCACCGGCACGGCGGTGGCCGGGTTGCCGCCGGCTTTGGCGGTGGCGTACTGCAGCGGCTGGCCATCGTTGTCGAGCCGGCTCAGTTCGAGCAGCCAGCTCCAGCGGCCCTGCTTGTCGCCCAGCGTGGCAGCGAGCTGGTGGCCGTTGTAATGGCCGCCGGCGCCGTAGGCATCGTGAAAGTCCTGGTTGAAGAACTGGGTGCTGACACTGGCGGTCAGCCGCTGCGGCAACACGGTGTGGATCAGCACGGTGGTGCCCAGCGAATTGCCCGGATACAGCGCGGAATACGGTCCGTACAGGATATCGACGGCGCCGATTTCCTCGGGCACCACCATGCCCCAGCGCGGCGCGCCGTCGTAGCCGTTGGTCATCAGATTGGAGAGCAGTAGGCCGTCGGCGTAGAGCAGGCTGCGCGCGCTCTGCAGGGTGCCGGCGTTGCGCCCGCTGATCACCGCATTCGGGTCGCCGATATAGCGCTTGCGCACCATCATGTTCGGCGCGTACTTCAACGCGTCGGCGCTCTCGGTGACGTTCTGCTTCTGCAGTTGTATGCGGCTGACGCGCACCTGCACGCTCGGCGTTTCCATCACCTTGGTGTCGCTGGCATGTACCGAGACCGGCGCGAGTGTGGTGGTGGCGGATGCGGGCTCGGCCGCCAGCAGCTGGTTGCTGGACACGGCAAACACGACAGCGCAAAGGCCGGGCAGGATGGCTTTCAAGCGAGACTCTGGATGGTGGTCTAGGGTTGCAAGGATAGTTCGCCGTCAGACGCGCAACAGATGGCGCGTTGTCGCAGCGTGGGAGCGCCGGTGGGTGCACAGCGGCATCGTCCGGCGTGCATGGGATGCCGGCAGGTGGTGAAAGGTGCCCGCCGACGTTGCGACGGCGGTCGACCGAGGGATCAGTCGTCCCGTTCGGGCCGTTCGCGTACCGGGTGCTTGCTCAATTTGCGCTGCAGGGTGCGGCGGTGCATGCCGAGCCGGCGTGCGGTCTCGGAGATGTTGCCGTCGCATTCGGTCAGCACGCGCTGGATGTGCTCCCACTCCAGCCGGCGCAGTGCCAGTGGCTGTTCCGGGGCGTCCGGCGGATCGCTGTCTTCGTTGTCGTTGTCGCCATCGAGCAGGGCGCGCACCACCGCATCGGCATCGACCGGCTTGGCCAGGTAATCGTGGGCGCCGCGCTTGATCGCCTCCACCGCGGTGGCGATCGAGGCGTAGCCGGTCAGCAGTAGCACGCGCAGGTCCGGCACCAGCGTATGCAGTTCGGGAATCAGGCGCAGGCCATTGTCTTCGCCCAGCTTCAGATCGAGCACGCAATAGCGCGGCTGATGTCGGCGGGTCAGCGCGCGGGCTTCGTCGAAAGTGCTCGCGGTGATGACCTCGAAGCCGCGCGAGCCGAGCGCACGCGCCAGTACGCGCAGAAAGGTGGCGTCGTCGTCCACCAGGAGCAACGGACGTGCTGTGGCGGCGTGGGGCAACTCGGTCATGAGGGTATTTCCTGAAAGTGGAGCAAGGCCCATTCTTGCCGGAAGCGCGTACGCTTGCACGTCAACGGGCAGGTCATTTTTCGGCGATCACGGCCAACGGCAGGCGCAGACATACTTCCGCGCCGTGGTCGGTGTTGCCGGCAATCATCTCGCCGTTGAGGCGTTCGGCGGTGGCTTCGGCCAGGGCCAGGCCGATGCCGAGGCCGCTCTGTTTTTGCGAGTAGCCGAGCAGGGTTGGCTCGCCGGTGGCGCCAAAGCCGGGGCCATGATCGCGCACGCTCAACTGCAGCCAGCCACTATCGCGCGATACCTGCAATTCAACCGCGTGCGAGTGGCGGCTGGCCGAGGCATCGGCGGCGTTGTTGAGCAGGTTGAGCAGCGCATGGCGCAGACCCGGCGGCGTGCGCAGCACGGTCTGCGCCGTGGTGTCGTCCAGTTCCAGGGTCAGCTCGGCCTCGGGTCGCAGCAGCTGGAAACGCTCCAGGCAGCCGTGGATGAACTGCGCCACGCTGAGCCGTTCCGGTTCCTGCGACAGCTGTGCCTTGCCGAACGCGACCATCTCGCGAAGGATCGTGCGGCAACGGTCCACCTGGCCTTCCAGCAGTTCCAGGTCTTCGGCAAGCGATGTATCGCCGGCGTGCTCGCGGCGCAGTTCCGGCAGCAGGGTGCGCATCGTCGATAGCGGCGTGTTGAGCTCGTGCGCGGCGCCGGCGGCTTGGGTGGCGATCGCTAGGATGCCCTCGTCACGCAGGGCCCGCTCGCGTACCCGTTGCACTTCCAGCTGCTGCATGCGCAACGCGTGCGCCAGCCGGTTGATGAAGAAACCCAGTAGCAGCGCGGTGATCACGAAGTTCACGGCCATGCCGGCCACGTGCAGCGAGAAGCCGCCGCGCACCTCGCCGTGCATCGGCATCGGCAGCGGCACATGCCAGTACAACAGGAGTACATAGGCAACGCCGGCCAACGCGGCCACCGCCAGGATGGCGCGCACCGACAGCGCCGCGGCGCTCAGTGCGATCGGCACCAGCAGCAAGGTGATGAACGGATTGCTGGCACCGCCGGTGAAATACAGCAGGTAGCCGAGGACCAGCGTATCGGCGGCGATGTGGCCGATGGTTTCCCATTCGCGCACCGGCCATGGCTGGGTCAGGCGCCAGGCTGCGAACACCGAAAACACCGCGAGCAGGCCGATGCCGAGCAAGAGCGGCAGCAGTGGAATCTGCAACTGCATCCACCACGCACAGACCAGCACGGCCACGCTTTGCCCGGCGATCGCACACAGGCGTAGCCATGCCAGTGTGCGTGTCAGTGCGAATGGGCCAATGCGCTGGGCGGGCCGGTGTGACATGTCGATCATCGGGGCTTGCATGACGTGCAATGAACCCGCCGCGCGTGGCGCGGCGGGTCTATCGGGTCAGGACTGCGTGTTGAATTCCTCGCTGCGCACAGCCGGCAGTGGTGTGTGGCTGGTAGCTGCGTCGGAGTGGCTGGCCGACAGCTTGTTCATCAGCGGCAGCATGACCAGTGCGATCACCACGCAGGCGATGCCGACGAAACCAAGCTTGTTGAACAGGCTCACGTAGATCGTCAGCGACTGCACCGGATCGGTGATGTTGTCGGGGATGTGCGCATAGTTGGCCACGATGCTGCCAAGGTACTGTGACAGGCCCACAGCCACGTAGTACGCACCCATCATGAAGCCGCCCATGCGCGAAGGCACATAGCGCGCGATCATCGCCAGGCCGAGCCCGCTGACCAGCAACTCGCCCAGCGAATACCAGCCATAACCCCAGACCATCGTCCACGACGACACCTGGCCGGCTACCGCTGCGCTTGCGCCCACGCCATACATGAAGAAACCTACGGCTACTGCGGCAAAGCCCAGCGCGAACTTCAATGCGATTGAAGGATCCTTGCCGACCCGGCCGAGCGCGTTGTAAGCGAATACCAGCACCGGGCTCAAGACAACGATCCAGATCGCGTTGAGGTTCTGGTACTGCTCGGGAATCCAGTTGAACAGGTGCACCCCGAATACGCTGAACGACAGGTCCACGTTGTGCTGCGCGAACAGGTTCAGCGACGTCGCCATCTGCGAGTAGAAGATGAAGAAGAAGATCGTTTGCACGGTCAGCACCAGCGCCGCGATCAGGCCGGCACGTTCGCTGGGCTGGCTGCTGCGGATCAGGTGGGCGAACACACCCAGGATCAGCACGCCGGCGGCGTAGACGCAGACCTTCGCCACGGCTTCGCTATGGAGAATGAACGCGACGACGAAAATCAGCAGGAAGGCCGCGCCGAAGACAGGCAGTGCGCGACGCATGTTCATCGGCAGATCGTCCGCCGGCGAGCCGATGTGCACGAGTGCGCGACGCATGAACAAGTAATTGAGCAGGCCAAGGATCAGGCCGATTGCACAGACGCCGAACGCGGTGTGCCAGCCCATCGAATCGCCGTAACGCTTGCCGACGACGTCGCGAATCCACGGCGTGGCCGTCATCGAGATCATCGAGCCAATGTTCACTGCCATGTAGTAGATGGTGAATGCGCTGTCGATCTTGGTGTCGTCGCCCTCGTAGATCTTGCGCACCAGGTTGCCCGCGTTGGGCTTGAAGAAGCCGTTGCCGACCACGATCACGCCGAGCGCGAAATAGGTGAGGTTGGCGGGGGTCAGCAACGCCATCAGGCCGCTGCCGCCATCGGTCAGGCCCAGCGTCTCCGGCGGGATCCACAGGATGCCGTAGCCAATCGCCAGCACCGTCGCGCCGATCAGCATGGTGCGTCGCGTACCCAGCAGCTTGTCGCCGACCCAGCCACCGATCGCCGGTGTGGCGTAGATCAGTGCCGCCGCCGCGCCCCAGACCAGGTTGGCCTTGGTGTCGACGAAGCCAAGCTTCTTCATCAGGAACGTGACCATCAATACCTGCATGCCGTAGAAGCCGAAGCGCTCCCACATCTCGATCATGAAGACGGTAGTGAAGGAGCGCGTCTGCGAGACGGGCGGGTTCTGGATTGCCATATCTTTTCCGTGCGTGATTCAAACCATGACGACGTGCTTGCACGCGCCTTCGTCCTGTGATCCTGAACGGATCACAACCGCCGAAGCGTAACCTATTCGCCATCAGGGTGTAGCTGCACTGCGGCATGACGAAAACTTTGGGTAGAGGTCGGTGGGCGCCAGGACGTCCATGCCATGGCATTGGCGAGCCGCTTGCGGCGGACGCCTGTGGCATCATGGCCGCCTGAATCAACCTGCTTGAAGGGAAGTTGCCGCCCATGTCGATCGCCGAGTTGTCGCCGTCCGTTGCTGCCGTCATGGTCCTTGCCGGGTCGCCGCTGCCGGCGGCCGCCTGAGCGGGCGCGCCGCGATGGCCGCCGAAGGTTTTCGTGGTCCCAAACAGCTCTGGAACGCGTTCCTGTGGTCGATGAAGGGTTTCCGGGCGGCCTGGCGCCACGAGGCGTCGTTCCGGCTGGAAGCCTGTCTGGTGATCGTCCTGGTGCCGCTTGGCCTGTGGCTCGGCAATGGTGGTCTGGAGAAATTCGCGCTGATCGTGGCGCCGCTGCTGGTGCTGTCGGCCGAGCTGCTCAATTCGGCGATCGAGGCGGTGGTCGACAAGGTCAGCCCGGAATTCCACGAACTGGCCGGGCGTGCCAAGGACATGGGCTCGGCGGCGGTGTTCGTGCTGCTGGTGATGGTGGCACTGAGCTGGGCGCTGATTCTCGGGCCGCGCCTGTTCGGCTGAGCGGCCGGCATTCATTCCGCACTGGCACGATTGCACCGGACGGCATGGGATGATGGAATGATCTACCACCGGATCGGAGCGACTCCATGAAACTTCTGCGCAATCTCGTGCTGCTGTTGCTCGCCGTCAGCCTGACCGGCTGCGGTTACAACGCGATGCAGCGGCAGGATGAAGCGGTCAAGGCCGCCTGGTCCGAAGTGCTCAACCAGTA
>Ga0207427_100075_pt1 | contig 150143 bp, 100 predicted proteins | sample AraplaCL_Cvi_mMS_FD_184268 | JGI IMG/M metagenome (GOLD analysis project Ga0207427, IMG submission 184268) | Arabidopsis root microbial communities from the University of North Carolina, USA - plate scrape CL_Cvi_mMS (SPAdes) (version 2) | ecosystem: Host-associated > Plants > Roots >... | reverse complement strand
TCTGCTACCGCTTCAACCGTCGCTTTGATCTGGCCGCATTGATACCTCGGCTCATTGTCGCTGCGGCCAGGACGCCGCCCCTGAGCTATCGCCTCGCAACGTTGGATGCGTGATATGGGGAATCAGGTAGACAATTGATGCTCATGCTAGGAGAGGAGTAGACGCGAGAAGGGGCATAGGTGTGCATGTCAAACTTCCATCCCTTCCGCTCACTGACTAGAATCCGCTTGATGGATTCATATTCGCCCCCGCCGACAGTGACCTGTCCTCTCCGAGTAACGACGCCATGATCGTAAATTGAATACATGAGCGTCTTCGGCATATCCGCCTCAGGAAAGTCAGTTCGATAAAATGGCAAGATCATCATAAGAACGGCCTTAAGCATGAACATATCACCCACCTCATGGATCTCATGAACATAATCAATGATTTTAGCTTGTTGAATTGATCCTTCGAACGCCGATTCAATTAGGAAGTGCGCGTCTAAAAGACTTATTGAAGATCTGCTGTGGCGTTTGGAATCCTAACCGCTTTCTGGGTCGGCTGTGCGTATAACGCCTGTTCCAGCGCATCGTGAGCTCTTATGACCGAGTCATTCTACTCAGCAAAAACCTCAAAACCGACTGTTACTGACAGGCGAGCCAATAAAGTCAATGCTTCTGGATTTAGCTCACAGTTGGCATAATCGCTACTATCGTGGCGAATAATCAAAGTGGCCTTGCCGCCTTCTTTGCTGACTATGCTAATAAGACTTGCCGCATCCTGAATTTTTTTTAGGATGAGACGTATCTTTTCATTTGATGACAGTGAATCATCACTCTCAAAATAACTCCAGGATGTCCATCTATGCCGATCACCAGTTTCTCGCCCCTTTGGCGTGACTACTCGATCTCCACTTCTACACATAGAAGTTGGTTTCGCACAAAGCCCGGCTGTAATTTTATCGGGGTCTATGGAAGGATGTTGTATGAGAATTCCTATGTCAAACATTATGGACAGCCTCTTTTTTTCTATCTTTACCACGTTTGCCATCAGGTTTGCCCGAGCCAGTGTAGTCGCTAGCGGGACCATAATCAGTCCACGAGCCATCTGGATTTTGCACCCAAACATTTCCGTCTGGATCAATCTTCACATTATCGGCGGGACTAGCTCCTACTTGCTTCTTAATTGAGCCATGATCTCCCGACCAAGGCGTCTCGTTGATGGGCAACGATCCCGGAGGTGGCACACTCGAATTGCTCTGCGAGTGCATGGCATTTTCGGCCAACCTGCCGGCATAAACCAGGCCCACATGGAGCGTATCTACTGCTAACTCCAACAGCGAGTGGCTCTCCATGGTGCAAGAACTTGCATCGCACGTGACACTGAGCCCACGAGAATCGGTATTACTGAGCGGATTTCCGCCGCCATAAGCATAGACAGTTGCTCCTGACGCGATGGCGTCGTACTGGAGGCCGTTTTCCCTAGGCGCGATGCGGGTTTGCGGGCTGCTGACGAAGGCACATTCCCCTTGGTTTGGGCGATTTTTCCCTAGACGCGAGTTCCGGAGCACGTATCGACGAAGATCGCGATGGATGGCTCAAAGGTTACTAACGCATCGAAGGCTTCTACAGCCTAGCCGTCAGGGAAACACTCCACCGAAAGATCAAGACCAAGGTCGCTCATTGCCCCAAGCATTTGGGGGGGGCAGCACCATTCCAGAATGACGTTTCCCATTCATTCCGATGTTGATCGCCATGGTTCCACCAGAGTCTAGATAGCTCTTGATGAACACCTGTCGTGCGGACAAATACTGAACGATTGAAGTTACAGCATCTGAAAAATCTTCATCACCATATTTTTGAACGAATGAGCACATTGTGTCGCCACGAAGTCCGGGGAGCTTAGTGCCTGCCGGCGTTACACGAGCATCGCCCGCAGACCACGCGTTGTAAGGCTCCCACCCAAGTTGAGCTGCGATCTCCTCTGCTCGACACGAAGGGTGCCGAACAACCACGTTAATGCTAAAGCGATAGTCGTTCACGGGCAGTCCCTCCTCTTTTTGCGGTCTTTGCCGCGTTGCCCACGCGCATTACCACTGCCCGTGTAGTCCGACGCATCCCCTTCGTTTGACCAAGAGCCATTTCGCCGGGCAGCGTAAATAGCGGATATGTCTCTACCTTGCTGCCTGTTTTGGGAAGAATGGGATCAGCGGCATGATCGCAGTCGTCTTTGTTGGTGTTTACGGATGCATGGGTATTCGCGGTTTCGAATTCATGCCCGTTATAGACGGCACCCTTGCCTGCGGAGGGGATAAAGACACCACCTGGCACGTTTGCGGTGACGGTTACTTGCGGGAGTGTCGTCGGCGGGTCGGCTGTGACCGTGACTCCGGGAAGCGTCGTTGGGGAAGAGCCATTTTCGTATTTGATCGTGGTCTGACCAAACGCCATTCCCGCCGTAAACGAAAGTGTCAGCGACAGGCCAAGAAACAAGCCTGTTCTCAACATACGATCCGTTGCAAAGAACATCCATCCCCCTGATTTCAATAAGTCATTTTTGAGCCTGGCACGAAAACCCGATGATCAATAAGCAACAAGAAACTATTCCAGCGACTGCCGGATTCGCGCGCCCATGCCGCATTGCAAGTTTATGCAAGGATGTTCAATCGAGCGCTGGCGATACCGAGGCACCGGACAAACGCGCACGACCAATCGGCACACATGACATGCGCTGCAAATGGTGATTACCGTGGATTTCCCCTATGTCCCGTTGAGGTCGCGTTGCGGCATCTGGTCCCCTCCCTGTGTCCCCGTGTCCGGGGTGAGCCATGCGATCAGCCTGCAATGTAGTGCCGCATTCTGCGCGTGTCGGGCGTATTGTCAAGAGCTTGGCGCGGATAACGGTGCATCGGCTATGGATGGCGCTGCGTCAAATTGTCATCAGTGGTATCGGGACGAGCAATGGAGCGTTGTGGACAAGGTATAACAAAGAAATGTCATCGGGATTAGGAGGCAAGTATCGGTGCATGCTGCGCGAGTTGGCCCGCGTAGGTTGGCGGTGAGGCGCAGCCGAACCCTAACGGGGCGATGTGCATGGCGGCGTTGGGGTTCACCCCGGATCAAATCCGGGGCTCACCACCAACCTACGGGGCTTGCGCGATGGGGGCAGCGTATCGGCAATTTTTGTTGCTACGCCGCCGATGCAAACTCATCCAACGCCGCGCGCACCACATACAAGGTATCCATGCGCGGTACCGGGCGGGTGAGTGCGGTGAGCATGCGCCGCACATGTTTCTGCCGGACCCACGGTTGTCCTTTCAGCCAGAATTGCGTGCGCAGCATGTCTGCGCGTTCCTTGCGCGCTTCCTCGGTTGGCCTGATGCGGTTCAATATGCAGTGTGCGGCTTCTTGCAGCGAACGCGACCATTCGATGCCGGGCAATGGGCTGAGCCATAGTGCGGAACAGGAAACCTGCGTCAGTGTTCGGCGTCGCGACAGCTGACTTAGCAGCGGCGGGCATGCCGGTTCCAGTCGGGCCAGCACGTTGCGTGGAATGGCGTTGGCGTAATAGCGCGCCACCAGGTGCAGGGTTGGTACTGCCCACCAGGCCGGCTCGTGTTGATCCCACAGCATTTCCCAATCGCCGATGCGCATGCGCGTGGCTAGCAATGAGATGTCGTTGAGGTGCACCAGGCGAAGGCTGCGACCGCAGATGTTGCCGGCGGCATGCAGCAGCAGGTGGCTCATCAAGGCGCCGTTCGACGGGTAGGGATTCAAACCCGGCCGCGGATGGCGCGGATAGATCCAGCGCGTGATGTCGACGGTAGCGATCGGCAGGCGCTCGTGGATGCGCGTGTGCAGTTCGATGTTGATCGGCGTGTCGCGATGCTCGCCCAATCCAAGCACAGGTTCGCCGTCGACCGGTTTGAAGCTCTGGTGTTTCCATTGTGCGAACGATGCAGCGTAGTCCAGCGATTGCAGCAGCTTGCCGGCGCGTTCCATGTCGTGTTCGCTTACCAGCAGGTCGATGTCGGCCATGGGGCGTTCGCCGGGCGCATACAGGCCGATGGCGTGCAGGGCGGAGCCTTTCAGCGCCACCATCGGCACGCCGGCCGAACGTGCTTCGGCATCGATGCGCTTGAGCAGGTCGGCAATGCGCTGGTGGCGTTGTTCGACATGTTCGTACTGCGTTTCCAGAAACCGCCGCCACGCCAGGTTTTGCCAGGGTGAGCAGCGATGCAGCAGGGGCGATATGCCGTGCGCGGCGGCGGCTGCGGCGGCCAGGCGCCATTCCAGTTCGTTCCAGGCCGGCAGCGCACGGCCGGGATGGGCCAGTTCCGCCGCCAGCATTTCGGTGGTGCGGCGCAGGCCGTGTTTAACAGTTTTGAGCGGCGGCAACATGGCGGATCGTCGGCATGGGGGCGATGGCGTGTTCGGTACGGTGGGCGTGTTCGTTGGCGATCAGCGCGTCCCATTGCGCGTCCAGCGCGGCGCACGCTTGTTCGTCTTGCGCGGATGGCGATTGCTGCAGCGTTACCTGCGCGTGCAGCAGATCGCGGAAGCGGCGATAGAACTCCGAGTCGTAGGCGCCGCGGAACATCATGGCGAGATCGTCGCTGTCGTCCCAATGCGTCTTGCGGCCCAGCTGCGCCTTCACCTGTTCGTAGAACTTGGTGCCGGGCAGGGGATAGGAAACGCTCACGCCGATATCGTCCGGCGCGGCCTGCGTTACCAGGGCGCGCGTGGCGAGCAGGTCGTGCAATTGTTCGCCGAGATAGCCGAGCTGGATAAAGAAACTCACGCGCACGCCGCGTTCGCCCAGGCGTTGCCGCGCAGTGATCAGCTCCGCCACCGTGGTGCCTTTATTCATGGCATCCAGCACGCGCTGGCTGCCGCTTTCCGCGCCGATCCACGCTTCGGCGCAACCGGCCTGCGCGAGTGCGTTGGCCATGCGTTCGCTGATCAGGTCGGCGCGGGTTTGAATGGTGAACGGCACCGGGCCGTCGGCGGCGCGCAGGTGTTCGGCGAATTCGGTGACCCAGTCCACGTGGAAGCCGAAGATGTCGTCGGCCATCCAGATGTGGTCGGGCTGGAAGCTTTGTTTCAGGTACGTCATCTCCGCCGCCATGTCCTGCGCGCTGCGTTGCTTGTAGTGGTTGCCCCAGATCGGCTTGGCGCACCAGTTGCAACGGAACGGACAGCCGCGCGAGGCGGCCATGTTGAGGCTGAAGTAGCCGTGCCGTCCGCGCCACATGCTGCGATAGCGGCTGAGGTCGAGCAGATCCCAGGCGGGGCGCAGGGTCAGACGCGGATCGGGTGGCACGACGCCGATGCGGGTCACGTGGGTGTTTTCGCTGACCACGGTGGCGATGCCGGTGATGCCAGATACCCAGCTTGCATGGTCGATGGCGGGATCGCGTTCGAGGCGGCCGATGAGTTCCGTCAACGCGGCGATGCCTTCGCCGATCAATACGGCGTGGGCGCCGGCGGCGAGAAAGGCATCCGGCTGATCGGATGCATCGGAGCCGGCCACGATCACGCGCACGCCGCGCGCACGCGCTTCGCCTATCATTCGGCACGCGGCATCGCGCATCACGCTCAGGCACATCTTGGTGAGGTAGTTGAAGTTGTCTTCGTAGAACACCACCACGTCCGGTGCGGCGGCTTGCAGGGCGGCGGCGTAATCCTCCACGCCATCGGCAAGCATGGCGTCGAACAGGCTCACGGCGTGTCCCCTTTGGCGCAGCAGCGCGGCAACCTGGATCGTGGCCAGCGGAGGATAGGGTTTGCCGCGCTCCCATTGTTTCCGGTCGTACCGCAGGAAATAGGAGTGGCCGACCTGAATGTTCAGCATGTTGTTTGGCGCCTCAATCTAGCCCGGGGGAACGCGGCGGCGTGCTGCTGCGTGTTGGTGAGTGCGCCGTGGTGGGTATTCGGTTGCGTGACTCCGAAGCTGGGGATTGCGCTGGTTTCTGCGTGGCGACGTTGGGTTCGCGTGCGCTCACCGCCGACCTGTGGCGTAGGAAGCACAACCTTTGCCGGTCCGGGCTGCACTCACGGCGGTCCCCTTCGGCTGCCACGGATGCCGTTCGACCTGCATGGCCACCCATCCCCAGTCCGCCGCCAGCGAGCTTTGCGCCGATCCGTTCGGCGAAGGTTTGCCGCGCACGTTATCCGTACACAAGCAGCTGTTGGGTACGCGCTTTCATTTTGAAAGCGGTAGCCAGGCCTTGCTGGATCTGGTGGAAGCGGCCTATGGCGATGTGCCGCCGCATCGCTTCCCATGTGTTGCGCCGGAGTTGCATATCCAATTGCGCCTGGTGCCAGGCGGGCATTTGCCGAAGGGCGTCGAACCGCCGCCGGTACGGATGCAATCGGGGATGGGCTGGTTGTGCGGCGTGATCGACGCGTCCAATTATGTGGTGATCTCGCCGCGGCAGCGGCAGGCGCTGATCGTGGTATCGGAAGACATGCTGGCGTTTCCCTATCACCTGCGTTACGAGCTGATCGAGTTTGCGGTGTTCGTGCTGGCGGCGCGTTGCCTGGGCCTGGTGCCTTTGCATGGCGCATGCGTGGGCAAGGACGGGCGTGGCGTACTGTTGCTGGGCGATAGCGGTGCGGGCAAGACCACGCTGGCGCTGCACGGTTTGTTGCATGGCTTGTCGTTTCTTGCCGAGGATGCGTTGTTCGTGCAGCCGGAAAGCATGCTGGCGACGGCGGTCACCAATTACGTGCACGTAAAAAGCGATGCCTTGCACTTGGTCGACGATGCAGCGGCGCGGTGCTGGATCAGCGAATCGCCGATGATTCGGCGTCGCAGCGGAGTGGAGAAATTCGAAGCGGACGTGCGGCGCGGCCGTGGGCGGCTCGCTGATTCGCCGCTCAAGCTGGTGGGCGCGGTGTTTGTTTGCGCGGAGCGGGCGCATGATCCGGCCGCGTTGTTGCGGCCTGTGCCAAGGCATGCGATCGCTGCGCGCTTGCAGCTGGATCAACCGTATGCGGCCGGGCAGGGTGGCTGGTTGCCGTTTCAGCAGGCGCTGGTGGAGATGGGGATGTATGAGTTGCGGCGGGGAGCGCATCCGCGTGCGTCGGTGGAGGCGGTGAGTCGGTTGCTGGATGGCGGGTTGAGTGAAGGCCGCTATGAAGGCTGATGGCGCGAAGCAGATGGTCGCTATGTGGGGCTCTTCTCGCGCGCACTCCACCGTAGTCCTGCTTTTTTCCTGCTGTTCCCGCCAAAATTCCTTTTTTTTCCGCCAGTGTTATTTAAGAGCGAATCGTCATTCCGGCGAAAGCCGGAATCCATCGTTATTCCGAAGCATGGATTCCGGCTTTCGCCGGAATGACGACACGCTTTGGAATGAAATCGGCATGACCCCAGTCTTACGGCTATGTCCGGTTGAAGAACGTGGGGATATCTCAGCCCTAACCCTCTCCTGCAAGCAGGGGAGGGGACTGTTTTCCGCAGCGAATGCGGATAGGTAAGTCCCATGCATCACCCGGCTCATCAAGCATCCTTGCGCGATATCTTCGGCACGCTCAAACACACCGGCGTTGCCCGGATCATCCTCTACGTTGTGCTGTCACTGGGCTGTGCGCTCGCCGGCAGCGCGGCGGCCGTATTGCTGGTGCCGATGGTGCAGCCCGGCCATCCGCTGATCCTCGGCGGTAGAAGCATCGACATCCACGGCAGCATCGAAGCGCATGCCGTGCTGTTCGCCGCCATCACCGCCTGCTTCGCCGTGCTGCGCTGGCAGGCTGCATGCCTGGCTGCACGGCTTGCCAGCCGTTACGGCGTGCAGCTGCGACGCGCGGTGCATGCGCGGTTGATCGATGCCGCGTTGCCATCGTTGGCGGATGCTACCTCGGCCGAAATCGCCAACGTGCTTACCTACAACGTCGAAATCATTACGCAGGGTTTCAACGCATTGCTGCAATTGCTGGTGGCCGGCATTACCGCCGCCGTCAGCCTGGGCCTTGCTTTCTGGGTGTCGCCGGCATTGGCGCTGGCCGCGCCGCTGCTGGCGGTGCTGGCCCTGGCGGCGGCGCGCATCAGCACGCGCAAGCAGGCACATATCAGCCGCCAGTACATTGCCGACCTCACGCGTTTATTCTGGCTCAGCGAGGATTTTCCGCGGCGTTTGCGCCACGTCCGTTCGTTCGAGCGGGAGGATGCGGAAAAAGCGAGCCACGGCGATATTTCCAGGCGGCTGGGACGCGGTTATCGGCAGCAGCTCGAATTGATCGCTTCCGGGCGGCTGGTACTGGAACTGCTGGCAGCGGCAAGCATGGCGGGCATGTTCGTGCTGGCGTATCGCCTGCATGGCGTGGACCAGGCCTCGCTGATTGCGGTGTGCCTGTTGCTGGGCCGTTTGCTGCCGTATCTGGTTTCGACGCGGCAGAGCCTGCAGCAGCTGCATTCGGCGGTGCCGGCGTTCGAATTGTGGCAGCGTTACATGCGCTTGCCGCCTGCACGCGCGGCAAGCGCGCCGGCGCATGGCGCGCAGATCGCCGGTGCTTTGCATATCGAGCACGTGCAGTTGGCGCCGCCGTTGGCGGCCTTGGAGATTCGCGATCTTGCCTTGGTGCCCGGCACGCTCACCTTGCTTTCGGGCGATTCCGGCATCGGCAAGACCAGCCTGGTCGATGTGCTGGCGGGCATGATGCAGCCGGCTGTGTTCAGGGCACGCATGGGGCAGTGCAGGTTCGGTTTTGACGAATACCGTGCGCTGGTGCGCAACGGCGCCTACATCAGCCAGAGCGTGCGTCCCTGGCAATCGACGGTGCGCGAATGCCTGCAATGGGCCGCGCCGGATGCCAGCGACGACACGCTGCAGCGTGCATTGGCCGACGTTGGCCTGGACAAGCGCTTGGCTGGATCGCAGCACGGCCTGGACACGGCCTTGAGCAGTTCGTCCAGCCGGCTGTCGGGCGGCGAACTGCAGCGCCTGCTGCTGGCGCAGGTGATTCTGCGCAAGCCTTTGCTGGTGCTGTTGGACGAAGCCACCAGCGCACTCGACGCCGCCGCGGAAATGGCCGTGCTCAGCGCACTGAAGCGGCGCCTGCCGCGCTCGATCCTGCTGGTGGTATCGCATCGCAGCGGCGTGGCGGCGATGGCCGATCAATGCATTGTCATGGGTGCGGATGGCGGCGCGACGGCGCCCGTGGGCGCCTGAGGGTGATGCCATGCGGCATGGCTGGGATGAAATCCCAGCCTGCGTGCTGCCACGATTATCTGGCCGATAAGACCACTGTTTGATTTTGTGGATAAGTTGTTGTGACAGAAAAATGAGTCCATTCGGATAATTGCTGTTGCAAAGGGACAAAAAGCAGTCATTAGCCGTTTTTATTTTAGAGTTGGTCTGATCAGAAAATGCTGTTTTTATAGTTATATTGTGTCTTACTAAATAGCGGCATGGCTGCCTGGCATGGGAATGCACCTGCCAGCGCGTGCTTGCGAATGTCCGCATCCCAATACGAGCACATTGCGCCGGTGCGAAGCGCCTGCGCGCATCGCTGCGCGTCTTGCAGGCGGAAAAAGGCATTTCAGATAACGCATAGGCCAGTTTATGAAGCTCATGACAACCTCCGGTTCTGCGACGGCGGCGATTGCTCATTTCCCTGTTTCTTACAGCCAGCACGCATGGCCACAGCGCAAGCGCGCGTGCCTGGCGGTGCTGACTTATCTGGCGCTGGTCGCTTCGCAGGCCCACGCCAATTGCACCGCCACCCATAACGCCACCATTTGTGATGCCAGCACGCCTTCGCCGTGGACGAACACCATCGGCACAGGGGCGTCGACGGCTTCCGGCAGTTCGGTCACGTTGCAACCGAATGCACAGATTGTGGCAGGGGATGCCTCCGCCATCGCGCTGGGGGATAACGCTACCGTTACGCTGCAGTCGGGTGCGTTGGTGCAAAACAAAGCCATAAAAAACTCCGGCACCTACGGCACCGGGGCCAACACCATCGATTTCGGCAGCAACAGCACGCTGACCGTGGCGCAGGGCGCAACCGTGCATTCGACTGGCACGGAGCGCACTGCCGAAGCGGTGAATCCGGAAGGCAGCGGCAACACCATCATCAACAACGGCCTCATCGAGGCCGACCATGCGGCGGCGATCTGGTTCCAGGCCAAGAGCGGCCTCAATACCGTGATCAACAGTGCCACCGGAACCATTCAGACCAACGTCGCCAACGGCAATGTGCTCGGCGCTTCCGGCAGTGCCGCAGTGGATTTCACCAACCAGGGCCAGGTGGTCGGCAACCTGGTGTTCGCCGGCGGCAACGATACGCTGCGTTTCTACACCGGCTCGTCGGTCAGCGGCAGCATCGACGGTGGCGGCGGCAGCAACTTGATCACCTTGAACGGCAGCGGCAGCGATACGCTGGGCATGATCCATAACTTCCAGACGCTGCAGAAGCAGGACAGCGGTATCTGGACGCTGGCCGACCCGCTCACCAGCATCGGCGTAAGCAGCGCCGAGGTGCAGCAAGGCACGTTGATCCTCAACGGCGACAACGCCAAGTACACCGGCACCATGCTGGTGGATGCACAGGGCGCGCTGCAGGCGGGTTCGCAGGGCATGCCCCTGGCGGTGAGCGACAACGGCCTGGTGCGCTTCCAGCAGGATGCCGACGGCACCTATACGGGTCTGATCAGCGGTACCGGCGCGGTGGAAAAGAACGGTACGGCCACGCTGGTGCTGGCGCCGAGCGCCGCGGGCGGCAATACCTACAGCGGCGGCACGGTGCTCGCGCAGGGGGTGCTGTCCGTGGCGGCCGACAACGCCTTGGGCGACACGGCCGGCGGTTTCAGCTTCAATGGCGGCACGCTGCAATTCGGCAGCAGTTTCAATCTTGCCGGCACGCGCGCCATCACGGTGAACGGTGGCGGCGGCACCATCGATACGCAGGGTTTCCAGTCGACGATCGCGCAAGACATCACCGGCGCCGGCGGCTTGACCAAGACCGGTACCGGCATGCTGGTGCTCAATGGCGGGGGCAGCTACAGCGGCGGAACCGACGTTGCGAACGGCACGTTCGTGGTGGGCGATGACAGCCACGCCAGCGCGGCACTGAGCGGCACCGGCGCCACGGTGGCTGTGGGCGCGACGCTGGGCGGCTACGGCAGCGTCGGCGGCAATGTGAGCAACAGCGGCACGATCGCGGTGGCCGATGCCTTGCCGGCGCTGGGCGCGAGCGCCAAGGGCAGCTTTACCGTCAACGGCGCATTGCAAAACAACGGCGTGCTGCAGGTGGGCGGCAGCGGCACCGGCAACAAACTGGTCACGTCCAGCTATGTGGGCGGCACGGGCAGTGTCGTTGCGCTCAACACGTTTCTTGGCGGCGACGGTTCGGCATCGGATCTGCTGGTGATCAACGGCGGCAGCGCCACCGGCAGCAGTGCGTTGCGCATCACCAGCGCGGGCGGTCCCGGTGCGCTGACTACCGCCAATGGCATCGAAGTGGTGGAAACGATCAACGGCGGCACCACGTCGGCCAATGCGTTCTCGCTGGCCAACGCGGTGACGGCCGGTCCTTACCAATATTCGCTCTACCGCGGCAGCACCGATGGCAGCAGCACCGACAACTGGTACCTGCGTTCGCAGCTGGACTGCTCGCTGCTTCCTGGCGCCGCGGCGTGTACGCCAGCGCCAGCGCCGACGCCTGCACCAGCGCCGACGCCTGCACCAGCGCCGACGCCTGCACCAGCGCCGACGCCTGCACCGGCACCGACGCCATCACCTTCCTCTACCGTCGACACGGCCACGCCGAAAACCGTGCCGCTCTATCGCCAGGAAGTCTCGCTTTACACGGCCATTCCTTCGATGGCGTTGTCGTACGGGCAAGGCTTGATGGACAGCTTGCAAGAGCGCGCCGGCGACGTGGTGTTGCAGCACGGCGATGCGAGCAGCGACAGCAGCTGGGCGCGTGTCATCGCACAACACGATTCGCGTAACGCCAGCAGGCTGGGCGTCTACGGCGACAAGGGGCCGAGCTACACCGACAACACGTTCGCCGTGCAGGCCGGCGCCGATTTGTATCGCGGCCAGCACGACCATGGCAGCGACATCGCCGGCGTCTACATTGCGCTTGGCCAGATCGCCGGCGACGTGCGGCATTTCGACGGCGTCAACGCCGGCCACGACCAGTTGAACGGCTACACGCTCGGCGGCTACTGGACGCATGTCGGCGCTTCCGGCTGGTACACCGACACGGTGGTGCAGGGCACCGGCTACAACATCAAGGCCAGCTCCACGCAGATGGCGCCGTTGAAGACCAACGGCCGCGGCTTTGCCGCATCGCTCGAAGGCGGCTATCCGGTAGCGCTTGGCAACGGCTGGGTGTTCGTGCCGCAGGCACAGCTGGTCTATCAAACCGCGTCTTTCAACGACAGCTCCGATGCAGCATCCAGCGTGTACTTCGACAACGCCCATTCGCTGGCCGGCCGTGTCGGCAGCGAAGCGAAGAGAAGTTGGACGCTCGGCAACGATATCGCGCAACCCCGATCGATCAGCACCTGGCTGCGCGTCGACCTGTGGCGCGAGTTCATGGCCAATCCGGGCGTGGCGTTCTCCACGCCGACCACGCCGGTGAGCTTCCATTCCAACCTGCTGGGCTCATGGGTGGGCTTGCGTGCCGGCATGACCGCGGAGGTGGCACGCAACGTGTTCGTGTATGCCAACGTGGGTTATGACATGGGTGTCAGCAACCATGGCGACGGTTATGGCGGCAGGGCGGGGGTTCGGGTCAGTTGGTAAGAAGATGGCCGAGGGTGTTCGCAGTTGATTGGCGCTATGTCTGCCCCCTACTACACGTACCTGATTAGCGCTATGTCTCAGTTGCGCGACACATGGCTCCCTCCTCTGCGAAGTAGGGGAGGGAGCAGATCGGGCGTACTAAGGCACGACGCTGATCAGGTACTTCGAAGGGAATGCATTTCCTCGAGCATGAAGCATTCGCAGCCAGTGGGCTAAGCGCGCGGCGCAGCAGCCGCACCGGCATCCGCCTTCCGCCGCGACGGAAAACGCTTTTCCGCCGTAAACCGATTCATCAGCACCAGGTTGCGGGTGCGGATGGTCCTGCTGCCGACGCGGACCGCATCCAGTTCGATCGGAATAGGGCGTGCATTGATGCCCAGCGTGTAAAGGCTGTACCCATATCCGCACACTTGCTGCAGGGCATCCAGCAGTGGCGGCCAGGATTCGCCGGCGATTTCCTCCACGGCTTTCACCAGCACGTAGTCGATGCATTGATGGCTGAGCAGGCGTTCGGCGCCGCGCAGCACGAAGGCTTCGTGTCCTTCGGCGTCGATTCTCAGGCAGGTGATGGGAAGGTCGTACGGGAATTGGTCGTCCAGGGTGACCACGGGCGTGTCGACGGTATCGTCCGAGCCCAGGTATTCGATCGTGCGCGCATGCGCTTCGACTTGCGTGCCATCGGCGATCGCGGTGTCGCCGAGCCGCGACGGATTGAAGCGCAGCATCGCGTGGCCCGGCCGCTCGCCTACCGCAACGTTGGAGACGATCAAGCGCTCGTGCATCCAGTTCAATGTTGCCGAGCTTTTGAGCAATTCGGCGGCAAGCGGGTTGGGTTCGTAGGCATACACGCGGCCGAAGGGGCCGACGATGCAGGCGGCCAACAGGCTGAACGCGCCGACGTTGGCGCCTACGTCGATAAAGTAATCGCCGCCACGCAACACCTTCTTGAGGAAAAGTTCCTCGCGCAGTTCGTAATAGCCCTGGTGCGCGATTTTTGGCGTAACGGACAGATCCTTGCCGGAAAGGATGATGCTGGGCCCGTGCACGGTCTTTCTCACCAGCTTTTCCGAAACCGGATAGGACCTGGTCTTGCGTGGCAGCAACAAGCGGATCACCACTTCATTGGAGTGGATCCACTTCTCGCATTCCTTGGCGATGCCGCGCGCCCGGCGCAGGCGCAGCAATTTCAGATGGCCTTGCCAGCCTCTTTTGCGAATGAACTTCACCCAGCCGCGAATCCACGAGCCTTCCCACAGGTGCGTGCCATAGGTGTAGGGATGCGGCGGGCAGACCTTGTCGTTCCAGTTGTAGGGATAGAACGTGACGCGTGGAATCACCGCGATATCCTTGCGCCACTTGAGTATGCGCGAGAAGAGGACCGGGCCGGTCGTCACGTTCGGCGGAAGCGACCAGTCGGGCGGATGGCGGTCCAGGTCATCGACGATCCTGGCCAGTGCAGGATGTCCCGCCACTGCGCCAAACGCGGCGTTGGTCAAGATGATCCCGTCCTCGCTGGCGATGAAGAAGTCGTGATGGGCCGCCATGTCGTCCAGCGGCTTGTGCATGATGACGTCCGAATCCAGATAGATGCCGCCGTGATTCAACACCGCCTCGATGCGGATCAGGTCGGCCAGTTGCGCGCCGCTGCGCGTTTGCTTCCAGTATTTGGCGAGCCTGAAGCCATCCGGCGGTACCGGGTCTTGCCAGATCATGATCTGCCAATCCGGGTGCAATCGCCTGGCAATTTCGATGGCCTCCGATTGGGCGGGCGTTGCAGGGTTTGGAATCTTGAAGTGGATGATCTTGGGGATGGGCATGTTTTCAAGTTTCCGGTCAGCCGCTATCGCTCGGGTGAGATAAAAAAAGGGCGCCGCTCCGACGGCGCCCAAGCAAGGCAAGCAACGCTAAGCAATCAAAGTCCGCCTGAGGTATTGCCGTGGGCCAATGCGGCACTGCTCACCAGGCTGCCTAGCGGGACCAGCTGGCTGAGGAAGCGGCCCCACTGGGTAATGGCCGCTGCGCCCACCCACACCACGTCGCCAGCCTGGACGTGGAAGTTGTCTGCCAGCGCAAACGCGGCAGGGGAGCGTGCGTTGAGGTGGTACACCGTGGCCGGCGTATGCGCGATGTCTTTCACGCCGCGGATCACGTAGACCGATTTGCTGCTGGATGTGATCGGGTCCAATCCGCCGGCGCGCCCCAGCGCCTGCGTCAGTGTCAGGTCGTCGGTGCGGAAGGAGAGCGCTTGCGGGCGCAGCACTTCGCCCATCACGTAGATCTCCTTGTTGTCGTTGTACGCCAGGTACAGGCGATCGCCAGGCTTGAGGTAGATGCGTTGCTCGACCGCCTTGTTGAGCGTATTCAAGTCGAAGTGGTAATCGTGGTCATCGCGCGTCAGCACCAGATCCGACATGTCGGCATGCGTGAGGTCGATGCCGGCGGTGCCGATCGCTTGCGCGAGCGTCAACGGAACGGTGGTGGCCTGTTGCGGATCGTTCTTGTTGAAGGCGCCTGCCAGGGTAATCAGCTGGCTGCCATAACTGGTGACGGCCACGTCGACTTGCGGCTTGGGCACGTACTTGGTGAGCTTGCTGGTCAGCGCCTGGCGCAGCTCGTCGATGGTCATGCCGGCGGCCTTGATCGTGCCGACATAGGGATAGAACAACGTGCCGTCCGAACGTACCAGGCGGCTGTTGGCGCTGGTCTGCTGTTGCGAACCGGCCGGCGCGGTCAGTTCGGGGTGATCCCACACGGTGATGTAAAGCATGTCGCCGGGGCCGATGCGATAGGCCTCGGGCTGGTAATTGAGCAGCTCTTGCGGAATCGTTTGTGGCGACATCGCCGGTTGGCTGGAGAGCCATTCCGGCGTGATCTGCACCATTTGAATGTGGCCTTTCTCCGCCCCGCTCATCGACATGTGCTGGCCAGGAATGGCGGCGCACCCGGAAAGGGCCGTGACGGTCATCACAGCGAGCAATACAAACGATGCTTTCATGTTCACCCCGCAATGTGTGGTGTGCTGCCAGTCGGTGTCGTTTGCGTGCCATCGAAAAAGTGCATGGGCGGCGCAAAACACCTCGATGGCCGGAATTTGTTTGTATTAATTAAGCTTGCGAAGTCGTCGCGGCTGCGTCAACGAAGCGTTGAGGGCGACCTGCTTTTTTCCTCACGTGTGTGCAGGAAATGTTTCCGTTAGCCATTCGTTGTGGAAAATGCATGCGGATTTGACGGGAACAGGTCTATATGGAGTGTGCAGGTTCACCCTCCATCGACACCGCATCATGATGATGGAGGGGCTTGTGACACCCATGAGGATGGGCTTTGGCGTTCATACATGCGGGGAGAGTGCCGTTATACGTGTTCAAAAACATCTTGGTTATTTGCGTGGGAAACATATGCCGAAGCCCGTCGGCGGAGTTTCTGTTTCGCCAGAAACTCAGGCATCGCGATATCCAGGTCCACAGTGCGGGTTTGAAAGCGATGGTGGGCTATCCCATGGATGACAACGCCATGCGCATGCTCGAGGCGCGCGGCATCGATGCCGCGACGCATCGTGCGCGGCAGCTTGAGCCGGCCATGTTGCGCGAGGCCGACCTGGTGCTTGCCATGGAACGTGAACATCTGGCGGCGGTATCGCGGCTGGCGCCGGAGGCGAGCGGCAAGTTGTTCCTGCTCGACAAGTGGCGCGACGCGAGCGATATCCCCGATCCGTATCGACGGTCGCCACAAGTGTTCGAGCATGTCCACGCGATGATCGAGCGCGGGGTCGATAGCTGGCTGGATTATCTGTAACCAACGAACGTCCGATTTCCTTCAAATCAGGCATATGCTTGTCAGGAGTGGCCCATGACCACCAAACAGACCTTTGCAACGCGCGATGAAGATGTCGATCTGCGGGCGTTGTTGGGAACCCTAGCCGATAACAAATGGCTGATCGCCGCGATCACGGTGGTGTTCCTGCTGATCAGCGTGCTCTATGCGATGCTGGCGACGCCGGTTTACCAGGCCAGCTCCTCGGTGCAGGTGGAGCAGAAAGCGCCGAGCTTTCCCGGCATGACCGATCTGTCGGAGACGCTGGGCATTTCCACCTCGCAAGCGGTGACGGAAATCCAGCTGCTTACCTCCCGCAAGGTGATCGGCCAGGCGGTGGAGAACCTCAAGCTGGATATCCAGGCATCGCCCAAGCGCTTCCCGCTCATCGGTTCGTACCTGGCGCGCAAGTTCGTCGCCAATCATCCGGGTGAACTGGCCTCGCCGGTTTTCGGCTTGAGCCGCTACGACTGGGGCGGTTCGCACGTGGACGTGCAGCAACTGGACGTTCCCGCCACCATGCTGGATGAACCGATGCAACTGATCGCCGGCAACGATGGCGCCTACACGCTGAAGGATTCCGACGGCAACGTGCTGGTCAGCGGCCACGTCGGGCAGACCGTCAGCGGCAACGGCGTCACCATGCAGGTGCAGACGCTGCAGGCCAACCCGGGCACCCGCTTCCGCGTGGTCCGGCACTCGCACATGGATACGATCGCGCAGTACCAGAAAGCCGTGCAGGCGAACGAGAAGGTAAAGGATTCGGGCATCATCGACATTACCTACAACAATGCCGATCCGATGCTGGCCACCCGGCTGCTCGACCAGGTCACCACGCTGTACGTGCGCCAGAACGTCGACCGCAGCGCGGCCGAAGCGGCGAACAGCCTGCAGTTCGTGCGCGAGCAGCTGCCGAAAGTGAAACAGGAACTGGAGCGCGCCACCCAGGCCTTGAACGCGTACCAGCTCAAGGCGCATTCGGTCGACCTCAACATGCAGACGCAGTCCTTGTTGAGCCAGAACGTATCGATCGATAGCGCGCTGGAACAACTGCACATGCAAATGGCCGAAGTGCAGCGGCATTACACGCCCGAGCATCCGGAATACCGCGCGGTACAGAAGCAGATCAGCGAGCTGGAAGGCGAAAAGGGCGCGCTGGAGCACAAGATCGGCATGCTGCCCAACACGCAGCAGGAATTGCTGAAGCTCAACCGCGACGTGCAGGTGAGCAACCAGACCTATACCAACCTGCTCAACCAGGCCCAGCAACTGGATATCGCGCGCGCCGGCACCGTCGGCAACGTGCGGGTGATCGACCAGCCAGCGGTGAACCTGGCCCGGCCGTGGTGGCCGCGCCCGTTGTGGGTGATCCCCGGTGGCGTGGTGCTGGGCTTTATCGTGGCGATGGCTTATATCTTCCTGCGCCAGCTGCTTGCGCGCGGCGTGGAAGACACGGTGGAAATCGAGCGGCTCGGCTTGCCGGTGTATGTGTCCATTCCGCTGAGCGACACGCAGCGCAAGGTGTTCACGCGCCAGCAGAGCCATCGTTCCCATGGCCGGCACGTGCTGGCGTTGAGCGCGCCGGCGGACCTGGCCACCGAAGCGCTGCGCGGCTTGCGTACCAGCCTGCATTTCGCCCGGCTGGAAGCGAAGAACAACGTGCTGATGATTTCGAGCCCGAGTCCGGGCGCGGGCAAGAGCTTCGTGGCCTCCAACCTGGCGGTGGTGATGGCGCAGGCCGGGCAGCGCGTGTTGCTGATCGACGCGGACATGCGCAAGGGCGTATTGCATCGCATGCTCGGCAGCCGGCCGGATAATGGCTTGTCCGAGTTGATTGCGGGGCAGGCGCAGATCAGCGACGTGATCCGCCCCGTTGAAGGTGTCGGGCAGTTGATGTTCATTCCGCGCGGCAAGATTCCGCCCAATCCGTCGGAACTGCTGATGCATGCCAACTTCACCACGCTGCTGGACACGCTGCGGCCGCGCTATGACCTGATCATCGTCGATACGCCGCCTGTGCTGGCGGTAACCGATGCGGCGGTGATCGGGCACCATGCCGGCACCAGCCTCCTGGTGGTGCGCTTCGGCGTCAACCAGGTTCGCGAAGTGGCGCTGACCAAGCAACGCCTGGAGCAGAACGGCGTGATGATCAAGGGCGCCATCTTCAACCTGGTGGAGAAGCGTGCGGCCGGTTACTACGCCTATGCGTATTACGCGTATCCGTCGGCGAAGGTGTAGTGGCGTTTCGTAGCTTGGTGGTGAGCGCAGGCGAACCCCAACGTTGCCATGCAGATGGCGATGCTGGGGTTCGGCGCGGCCTCGCCGCCAAGCTACGAGCGCCCAGCCATGATCCTTTACATCCCCACGCGCAGACGGCATGGATTCCACCAACGTGAATTCCCCAGCGACTTCCATCCCTTTCTTCAACCGGCTTCCGCATGAATGGCGCCGCGCGATCAGCGCCATCTCCATGCTGTGGATCGCCACCGCACTGGGTGCGGGGCTGACCTTTCTTACCCAGGCCCTGCTGGCGCGCAAGCTGGGGCCTTCCGAATATGGTCTGTTTGCCTCGTCGCTATCGACCATCACCATCGCCGCATCGCTGGCCGGTTTCGGCCTGCCGGCCTATTGGCTGCAGGTGTATGGCGTGGAGGGGTGGCAGGCCAACCGCTGGCTGAAACCTTCGCTGCGCTTCATCACCTTCAGCACCACCTTCAGCCTGGCCTTGATGGTGGTATGGGCGTTCACGGGCGCAACGCCGGATGCGCGCCCGCTGCTGCTGCTGTTGCTGCCACTGGTATTCGGCGTGCTTGCGGTCAGCTTGATCAGCAGCCAACTGCGCCTGGAGGAGCGCCATCAGGCGCTGGCCTGGTGGCAGCTGATCACGCCCGGCGGCCGTTTGCTGGCGGTGCTTTTGCTGTGGCTGCTGCCCGGCGTGGACGGGCGTGCGGTGGCGGTGGGCTTCAGCACGGTGTCGCTGCTGATGGCGATGCTGGCGTGGCCACCGTTGCGCGCGATGATGCATGGCGGCATCCGCCTGTATGGGCATGGGCCGGCGCCGGAGCAACCGATTGCAGCGCCGGAACCGCGCATGTCGACACTGTGGTCGCTGTCCTGGGCCTACGGCCTGGATGCTTCGCTGTATACGATCTTTTTCTCGATCAGCACGGTGTTGTTGAAGTACCTGAGCGGCAACGCGCAAGCGGGCATCTTCGGTATCGCGCTGGGTGTGATGATGGCGATCTACCTGATTCCCACCACCATCTACCAGAAATTCCTGTTGTCCAAGCTGCATCGCTGGGCAGCGCACGACACCGACAAGTTCTGGACCGCGTTCCGCTACGGCAGCATGGCGATGTTCGCCTTCGGTATCTTGATCGGGGCGGCGCTGGCGGGTACGTCGCCATGGCTGGTGCCGATCCTGTTCGGCGAGAAATACCAGCAGGTGGCGCGCGTGCTGATGGTGCTGGCGATATGCGTGCCGGTGCGTTTTCTTTGCACCGTGATGACCACCGCGCTCCTCAACGAAAAGCACACGCGTTACCGCGTGACGGCCACCGGCTTCAACGCGCTGGTCGTGGTGGTGTTCAACGTGCTGCTGATTCCCCGGTATCACGTGATGGGCGCGGCGTTCGCCACGGTGCTGGGCGAAATGTCGTCGCTGCTGTCGATGTACCTGGGTGTGCGGCGGTTTCATGCGCGCCGCTAGGGCCGCCACTCCCGTTTTGCGCGGGAATGGCGGCCAAGCCCTTTACTGTTTCATCGGAGTGATCGTATTGCCGTACTGGGTCACGCCGGAAGCACCGCTGGAGATGGTGATGTCGCGCAGCACGTAGCCGAGCGTAAACACCGATTGACCGTGTGCAACCAGCCACGCAGCACCGTTGTAGTTGATGGTGTTGTTGGCCAGCGTCACGTTTTGCGTGCCGTAGTCGATGTCCACGCCGAACAGGTAGTTCTGGGTGAGCCAGTTGTTGGTGATGGTCACGTTGGTGGCACCGAGCGTATAGATGCCGAAGCCGTGATTGGCCTTGGCCGTGTCGCCGGTCACCGTCAGGCCGTACACGTTGTCGTGCACTTCCAGGCCGCAGCCCAGGTTGTTGGAAAACCCGGATTTTTCGATGCGGATCTGCGTTGCGCTACCGAGTGTCTGCGGCTCGATATCGATGCCTGCCTGCGGCGCCGTGCCATTGGAGCCATTGAAGCTGCTGTTGACCACATACACCTGGTTGGCCGCCGTAATCGTCAGGCCCTGGCGGCGGCTGTTGGTGGTGGTGACGCGATTGAGCGTAATGCCGTAGGGCGTGGAGAATTTACGCCAGCCGGCGGTGGTGCCCACCACGACGCCGTCGCCCCAGCTGTCGGAAACGGTGATGTCGTGCACGTAGACGGTGTTGGATTCCTGGATGCTGATGCCGTAGCCCAGTCCATTGGTGCCCAGATGCTGGTTGCGTTCGCCGACAATATGGCCGCCAAGGATTTCGACGTTGCTGGCATTCCATACCTTCACCACCGCGGCGAAGCTGGCGTTGTTGGGCTTGGCTTTCAGATATGCGTTGCTCCACAGCGAAAGACGCACGTTGGAACGCAGGTTGATGCCTTTGGTCGCGTCGATCAGATAGGTGCCATCCGGCACGATGACCGTACCGCCGTTGGAGGGCAAGGCATTGATGGCCGCCTGAATGGCCGCCGTATCATCCATGGCGCCGTTGCCCATGGCACCGAAGTTCTTGACGTTGACGACGGTGGAGCCGATGTAGATGTAAGGCGTTGCGCTCCACCATTGGGTGGCGGATGCCGGAAGCGCTGCTGCCATCAAAGCCAGTGAAGCGCCGATGCCGGCGAGGCGTTTGAGATGGCGGGAAGATCGGGATTGATGTGAAGGGGAAGGGGACGGGCCCTTGTGCGGGATGAATTTCGTTTGCGAGTCACGCAGCAAATGCCTTCTTTTAAGCACGTAAACAGCCTCTCAGTTGTCAAAAGTCCGACAAGAGTCAATCATTCACGTACTACATGCAAATGTGAAATGCTGCATTGGTTCACAGTATGGGGCATCGTCTTCTGCTTGCCATCTTCTGTTTGGTTTTGTGTAGATGAGGGTGCGCGTGCGCAAATGGCGACGCAAAAAATGCTCGCGGCGACGCTGCGAGAGTGTGCGCATGCGTGGGTTGGGATGAAATCCAGGCACCGCCATGCCAATACATGCCGGGATTTCATCCAGGCCTACAACTCAGGGCAGTGGATACCCGACATCATCCCCAAACTCCTGGTCCACCGGATCGCTTTTGTTCGTGTACGTGTTGTTCCGTAGCCGCATGTTGCTGGCGGTGTTTTCGACCAGCAGGTCTGCTCCGGTGGACAATTCCGGATTCGGTATCACGTTGTCCAGGATGCTGTTGTCCATGGCTCCGCGGTTCAGTATGCCGAGCCCCTGCAAAACGTCGCCGTGCGACGTCGCCCACTCTTCGTAAGGATCGTCGCCGCCCGAGAACGGATAGCGAAAGCCGTTGCCTACGAACGTGTTACCGGCAACCAGCGCGCAATTGGTGCGGCCAAGGATGATGGCGCCCTCCAGGCCGTTGCGGGTGACGGTGTTGTTGGAAAAGCTCAAGCCTGTGAGTTCTTTTTCTATCCACCACTGGTTGGCTTCTTCGTGGGTAACGAAACCGTAGCCGAAGTTGTCGCTGATCACGCAGTCATGCACCGAAACACCGATCACGTTGCCGTGGATTTCCAGGCCGGTGCCGCGATTGCGCATCATGATGCAATGGCTGATCACGACGTTGCGCACGTAGCCTTGGCCCTGCGGCTCAAGGTCGATGCCGGACATCGGATGGGTGGCTTCCTGCGGGAAGCTGCCGGGGCCGCTGAAGCTGAAGGTGGAGTTGGTGATCGTCACGTTTTCCGCCGGCCCCATGGAAAGGCCCTGGCGGCGGTTATGGGTGGAGACCACGTGGTTGATCAGTACATTGGTCGATTGTATGTGCAGGTAGTCGCTGTGTTCCGGGTCCCATCGCTCGTCCCGCTCGCTGCCGATGGCGCCGATCCATATGCCGTCGCCCCAGAAATCGGAGATGTGCACGTCGCTGACGACGATGTTGCGCGAACTCTGGATGCTGATGCCGAAACCTTGCTCGTTCTGCCCGGGATCGTCCGGGAGCGGATCGGTGACATGCAGGCGCCGCTCACCCACAAGCCGGCCGCCGACGATGCGCACGTTGGCGACATTCCATACCTTGATCAAGCGGTTCAGGGAAGTACTTGTAGGGATCGCAGCCAAGGTCGCCGCGGGGTCCATCAGCAACAGCATGTTCGAGCGCAGCACGATCGACTTGTCGACGTCGATCCGGTAATCGCCGCGCGGCACGATCACGGTACCGCCGGTGATCGGCACCGCGTCCACGGCTGCCTGGAAGGCGTCGGTGTCGTCCGTCCTGCCGTCGCCCTTGGCGCCCACGTCGCGCACGTTGACCACCGGCGAGGGCATGCCGGCCTGGATGTCGTAGCCAAAGCCGGAAATGGGGACAGGGTTGAGTTGCGAGTAACTGATCATGGCATGCGCTCCCTCTCTGCAGATCTGTTCGATGTATGCCCCGCCTAGCGATCGGCGCGGGCGCTCGTGTGACGCAACAACCACGGCAAAACCACGGCAAGCAGGTAGAACTTGGACGCAAAGTATTTGTTTTCCATCAGGGTGCGGTGCGCGTCCAGCCACCGCGTCGCGCCGGGCAGCAGCGCTTTCACTTCTTCGGCATAGGCGTAAACCTGGCCGAACCGCTGCCGGGCCAGCCCGCGTACGTCGAAGCGGAAGCTGCCCTTGGCTTTCAGGTACGGAAGTTGTTCAAAGCACTCGGCAATGTACTGCCGCATCAGCACCTTGCTGACGCCGCCGTGGCCGATCAACCGCTCATCCGGCACCTGGTGGAAGATCCAGTCGCGGAATTGCGGATCGGCATACGGATACGCCAATTGCAGCGACATCGCGCGAGCCGTGTACATGCCTTTGCCAAGATGGGCCGATTCGCCGATCACCAGCGCAAGCCTGCGCTGCGATTCGGGTGTGACGGCGGCGGCGATGTCGTCCTTGAACAGCTGCAGGCGACACTGCGATCGCGCAGCGATGTCTTCGCCAAACAAGGCGTCCACCTCCGCATCGCTGAACCGCCAGCCAGGAAAGTAGCGCTCGAAGCGGTCCATCTGCAGCGTGGAGAGCGCCACGCAAAGCGGGAAGTAGTAACCGGCCGCACGAAACAGACCTTGCGGTACGCGCCAGCCGCGCGCCAGCGCCGCCATGATGTGGTCCTGCCGTCGCAGCGGCACGCCGAAATACTGGTCGGCGCATTGCGCATCGAGCATGCCGTCGCCCTGGTTGCGCGCCACCTCGGTGGCAATGTCGGCATAGGAAAGCGCGGCAAAATCTGCGCTGAGCAGCGGCATGCGCGGCAGCATGGCCAGATAGCGGTCGTAGGCGCGGCCCGGGTCGCACACCAGCACTTCGTGGCGCAGCCCCAGGTGCTGCGCCACGAAGCGCGCCGAAGCCACTTCGTCTTCTTCCGTGCCGCCAAGGTAGGTGATGCAGGTGGTATCCGGACGTGCCTCGGCCAGCGCGATGGCCATGGAGGTGGAATCCTTGCCGCCGCTTTGCAGCAGCCATGGCGCACGCATGCCGAGCGTGGCGCGTTTGATCGCCTGGCACAGCAGGCGGTGATACGTATCGATCAGTACATCGCTTTCCACGTCCTGCGCGCGCGGACGCGCGCCTGCGCGGGCAGCGTGGAAAGCGTAGTGGAAACGCGGGTCGCCATGCATGTCCTGCGCCGGATCGAAGCCCGTCGCGGCGATTTTCACGTCCGCATAGATGGTATGGGGCGGATACACAAAGGCATTGCGCAGCACGTCGGCCACCGACACGCGATCGATCGCATCGATGCTGCGCTCATGCCTCGCCAGCGGACTGAAATCGATCTCTCCCTGCGAAGGCGAGGTGTTGATCTGGATCTTCCCGGTTGCCACGGGGCGCGCGCGATAATCCATGCGGGATGCATTCATACAAAGGCCTGGTTGGCGGTGCAGCGATGAAGCGCGTCAATACGATCCGTCCTCCGCTTGGCTGGCAGGAAGGCGAGCATGGCAACCCCAAACATGTGCGTGCAACGCCTTGGAGAGTGCGTGCAACTCCGCGCAGAGCAGCATAGAGGAGGGAATGTGTGCGTTGCGCCATGGAAGGGTGCAGGAAGTGTGGAGATGCACGAGCGTTTGCGAAATGCCTGTGCAGCGTCGAGTCTGAGGTCGCCGGATCTTCTCTCTCTCCTACTGTCGCAGGGGAGGGAGCGGATTGCCGGAACAACAAGCATTGCTGGAATAACGAGCTTTGCTAACCTCAAGGCGCCGTCCGCATCGCTTCGGCCGCACTGCTGTCCGGCCCCTGCAATTCGGCATACACCTCCAGGGTCTGCTGGATCACCAGGCGTTCGTCGAATTTCTTCAAGGCCTGCTCGCGCGCGCGGTCGCCCAGTTGCGCCAGCCAGTCGCGATCGTCATCCAGCCGCGCGATGCATGCGGCCAGTGCCTGGGCATTGCGCGGTTCCACCCACAAGCCGTCCACGCCGTCTTGCGTCACCACTTCGCGGCAGCCCGGTTGATTCGTCGTAATCAGGGCCAGGCCAGTGGCGGCGCCTTCGATCAGTGACTTGGGTACGCCTTCGCGGTAATAGCTGGGCAGCGCCAGCACGTGCACGCTGCCAAGCAAGGCCGGCATGTCGTTGACATGCCCCAGGCATTGCACCAGTCCGGCTTCGGTCCAGCGGCGCAGTTCGGCGCGGGAGATCGAATGCGGATTGCCCGGATCGGGCGTGCCGGCCAGCAGGAACTCGATGTCGCGATCCTGCTGGCGCAGGATCGCCGCCGCCTCGATGAATTCGCGCACGCCTTTTTCCTGCAGCAAGCGCGCCGCCAGCAGTACCCGCAGCCGTTCGTAACGATGCGTGGTGCGGTTGGAGGGATGAAAGCGGAAGGTGTTGACGCCCGAGCCGAGAATGATGCGTATGCGTTCCGGCGCGACCAGGCCCGCCTGCGCAAATGCCAGCGCATCGTCGTGGTTCTGCAGCACCAGCAGCGAGCGCTCGCCATGCAGGGCGAAACGCAGCAGCGCTTTGACGAGCGGCCTGAGGATGCGCGCCTTGAGCGCATTGCTGGTGAAGACGAAACCCATGCCGGACACCGCGCTGACCATGGCCGGAACGCGGGCGATGCGCGCGGCGATGGTGCCGTAGATGGCGCATTTCAACGTGAAACCATGCACGATGTCGGGGCGTTCGCGCCGCAGCACGCCAACCAGCCGGCCCAAGGTGGCCAGCTCGCGCAGCGGATTGAGGCTGGCGCGCTCCATCGCCAGGGGTATCCAGCGGCAGCCGTGTTCCACCAGGCGCTTGCCGAATTTTCCCGGCGGCGACACCACCAACACCTCGTGCCCGTCGCTGAGCAGACGCTGGATGGTGGCGAGCCGGAAGTTGTAGAGATACCAGGTGGTGTTGGCGAAGAAGATGAATTTCATTGCGTGGCGCCGTTGATGGATTTGTATTGCTCTACCTTCATGGCCTGACTGCTGCTGTCGACCGCGGTCAATAGCGCGCTTGGCAATGCCAGCGCCAGGCGCTTCGCACAATGTCGTCGATGTTGGTGATGGCCGGCCGCCAGCCCAGATGCAGGCGGGCCTTCGCGTTGGACGCCACCAGTACGGGCGGATCGCCGGCGCGGCGGGAGGCGCGCTCGAATGCAATCTCCGCGCCGGTGACACGCCGCGCTGCTTCGATCACTTCCAGCACGCTGAACCCGCTGCTGCTTCCCAGGTTGAAGCAGTGCGCGCCCGCATGCTTGTCCAAAAAACGGATCGCGCTGATGTGGGCCTCCGCCAGATCGTTCACGTGGATGTAATCGCGCACGCAGGTACCGTCCCTGGTGGGGTAATCGTCGCCAAAGATTTTCAGTGACGAGCCATGGCCCAGCACCGAGCGCAAGATATTCGGGATGAGATGCGTCTCCGGATCGTGCGATTCGCCGATGTCGCCGGACGGATCGGCGCCGGCGGCATTGAAATAGCGCAACGATACCGAGCGCAGGCCATAGGCCGGTGCGGCGTCGGCGAGGATGCGCTCGACCATCCATTTGCTTGCCCCGTACGGGTTGATCGGGCGGGCGGAATGTTCTTCGTCGACGAAGGGCGTGTCGGGATGGCCGAATACGGCGGCGGTGGACGAGAACACCAGCTTGGCCACGCCCGCCTCGCGCATGGCCGTCAACAGGCACAAGGTTCCGCTGACGTTGTTCTGGTAGTACTCGTAGGGCTGGATCATCGACTCGCCCACCAGCGAGTGCGCGCAAAGATGGATCACCGCATCGAAACGATGCTGGCCGAAGGCCATGCGCAGCATGTGCGGGTCGCGGATGTCGCCGACGATCAGCGGTGCATCCACCACGGCTTCGCGGTGTCCGGTCGACAAATTGTCGTAGACGACCGGTTCGTGCCGATGGGCTAGCAAACAGCGCACCATGTGCGAACCGATGTACCCGGCTCCGCCGCAAACTAGCACCTTCATCCCATGATTCCTGGTTAAGGTCGAAAAAAACGCCGCTCAGCTATCCTCAAGCGACGATGTGATGGCTTCATCAGCGGTATGTCCAGGTCCGGCGAATTTTCGTTGCGTTGAGGCGCATGCACGAGTCAGACAGCCAAACGACAGTTTCCATTAGGCCCTTGGACTCGTCTTGTAGACGTAAACGGAACGTGGTCATGCAAGGGCTTTTTCATCACGTGCGTGTACGGAAAAAAACTGCTGATGGGCCTGGCGCCAACCTACGAAGCTACGAAGCAGAGCGCGACGCCGATACATTCATGTACGGCGTCGTCAATTCCCCATATACGTCGATGGTTTTCTGGATGACCGCCCGTTCGTCGAACTCCCGCAGCACTTTCTGCCGCGAGCGCTGGCCCAGCTGCGTCAGCAAGGCGCGATCGTTGTCCAGGCGGGCGATGCATTTGGCGAGGGACATGGCGCTTTGCGCTTCGGCGTGCAGCCCATCGACACCGTCCTTGCTCACCACTTCACGGCAGCCAGGCCGGTCGGTGGTGACCAGCGCCAGTCCGCACGCAGCGCCTTCAAGCAGCGATTTGGGCACGCCCTCGCGGTAATAGCTCGGCAGCACCATTACATGCACGGTGTTGAGCAGGCCGGGCATATCGTCGACGTGGCCCAGCCAGCGTATGAGACCGGCGTTCACCCATTGGTGTACTTGCTCCGGCGGCACCGAATGCGGGTTGCCCGGATCCGGTGAACCGGCGAGCAGGCATTCCACATCGTGACCCCACTGGCGCAGCAGTGCGGCCGCCTCGGCAAATTCACGGATGCCTTTTTCCCACAGCAGGCGCGCGGCCAGCAGCACGCGCAGGCGGCCGTCGGGATGCAGCGGCGGCATGGCTGGCTGGAACATCATGGTGTCGACGCCGGTGCCGCGAATCAGGCGAATCCGCTCCGGCTGGATCAAGCCGGCATCGGTAAACGACATCACGTCGTCCGGGTTCTGCAGAATGAGCAGCGAGCGGCGATCGTTCAGGTTCATGCGCATCAGCGATGTCACCAGCGGGCGCAGCATGCGGGCCTTGAGCGCGTCGCTGGTAAAGACATAACCCATGCCGGCCACCGCATTGACCACCGCCGGCACGCGCGCAAGGCGTGCCGTCAGCGCGCCGTACACCACGCATTTCATGGTGTAGTTGTGCAAAAGATCCGGTTGTTCCTTCCGCAATATGGCAACCAGCCGGCTCAAGGTAGCTGCCTCGCGCAGCGGATTGAGGCTGGCACGGTCCATCGCCAATTGGATCCAGCGGAACCCATGCGTCGCAAACCGCTCGCCGAACGGACCGGGCGGGGAAAGCATCACCACTTCATGCCCATCCCTGCGCAGCCGTGCTGCGGTGGAAACGCAGAAGTTATAGAGATACCAGTCGGTATTGGCGAAGAAGATTAGTTTCATAGGTTAGTTCGTTATGGTTCAAATCTTTGTGGCGCAAAGCGGTAAATCGTCAATCGCGAAGAGCGGGAAATACGCGGTGGATGGGCGCCGCTCTTGCGATTCCCGATTTACGATTTACGCTCCGCATTTACGATTCCCGCGCCGCCAGTCGCCAACGCCACTGCGCCGTGCCGCCGCTTGAGCGTGATCACCCAGCGGCGCAGGTAGCGCAGCACGCCCAAGGCGGCGGCAAGCTGCCATAGCGGCCAATGCAGCAATCCTTGTTTTTGCAGCGCCTTGCGTACCTCGACCACGGCCTTGTTCATCGCGACCAGGTCGGCGCTGAGCCCGCTCGCGCCATACGGCGGCTTGTGGTACGAGGCGAGCACCTGGTTGATTCGTATGCAGCGGTGGCCGGACAACAGAACCTGCGCCCATAGCAGGAAGTCTTCCGCGAGGCGGCGTGATTCGTCGAAACGAAAGGGCAGGTCGCGCCTAAGCATCACTGATGCGGTCGGAAATTGCGTGCGAAACAGAAACAGGCGATAGGGCGTGACGTGAGCCACCAACATGGGGTAGTTGAGCGCGGGCGCTGGCGCGCTGCGCGCCTGCACGTTCATGTCGTGGCCGATCAACACGGCCTGCGGGTCCTGCGCCAATGCTTCCAACTGCAGTTTCAGCTTTTGTGGATGCCAGCTGTCGTCCGCATCCAGAAAGGCTATCCATGGCTGGCTGGCATGCTGCCAGCCACTGTTGCGCGCCGCCGAGGGCCCGCTGTTGCGCGGCATGGCGATCACTTTCACCCAGCCCGGCGGATACATGCCGGCGACGCGGTGCAATTCTTCCAGCGTGCCGTCGCCGCTACCGTCTTCCACCAGCAATACTTCGGTGGGCCGCACCGTTTGCGCGGCGACCGAGGCGACCGTGTACTCGATGATGTGCGCGCAGCGATAGCACGGCACCACGACGCTCACCGGCGCCATGCCGCCCGCTTGCGCATCAGGCATGGAACCGTCCAGCTGGCCGGCGACGGCCGCCGCCGGCGGGGCTGGCGTGGGGTTCGTCTCGTGCATATCGGCGGTACTTCCTCATGACTTCTTGATGAGCAAGGTTGCGGGTTGCGGCGTGCACGAATCGTGCAGGTTCCGTTTGCTTCGCGCATGCGGACGGTTGCAGTGGTGTGAAGCTTCAAGTGCCGTAAATCGGGAATCGTCAATCGTGAATCGCCAAAGGCAGTCGCATGCGCGATTTACGATTCCCGCCCAATCAATGCTGCCACTGCGTCTGTGGCGCAAACGTATTGCTCGAGGCGGTGATCTGGCTGGTGGAGTCTTTTACTTCCAGTTGCCGGCCCTGGATGAAGCGGGTGTTGCCGGCGTCGGGCGAATCGGGCTTCATCGGGTAGCGTGCGCTGTTGTCGCCGAGCGTATTGCCGGTGGCTTGTACATGGCTGCTTTTGCCGGCGATGGAGATCCCGGTGAGGCCGTTGCCGGTAATGCGGTTGTTGCTGATGGTCACCTGGCTCGCGCCATCGACGGTCAGCACGCCATAACCGTAGTTGTTGGTGAAGCTGCAGTTCTTCACCGTCACGTTGCTGACGTTGTCCTTGATTTCCAGTCCGCTGCCGCGGTTGTCGACCATGGTGCAGTGGTCGATGGTGATGTTGGTGGCGGGGCCTTGCGTTTGCGGTTCGATGTCGATGCCCGCTTGCGGCATGGTGCCGTGGGTGTTGCTGAAGGTGGAGTTGCTGATGGTGACGCCGTTGACCGGGCCGATCGAAAGCCCCTGGCGCCGGTTGTTGGTGGAAACGATGTTGTCGACCACCACGTCGGTGGACGGTATCTCATGCGGCGCCCAGCCCAGCGCGCCGATCCACATGCCGTCGCCCCAGCAATTGGAAATATGCACGTTGGAGACGCGCACGTGGTTGGCGCCCTGGATATTGATGCCATAGCCCCATTCGCCGCCTTTGCCGGTGTGCCCGTCGCGTTCCCCTACGATGTTTCCGCCGGTGATGTTCACGTTGTCGACGTGCCACACCTTGATCATGTACGAGCGCTGCGAGCTGTTGGGCAGCGCCTTGATGGTGGCGTCGCTGGCGAGGTGCAAGCTCATGTTGGAACGCAGGACGATCGAGCGCATCGCATCGATCATGTACGTGCCCGCCGGCACTGTCACCGTGCCGCCGCGCGCCGGCAGGCTGTCGATGGCGGACTGGATCGCCGCAGTGTCATCGTGCACGCCGTCGCCCTTGGCGCCCTTGTCGCGGACGTTGACCACGACGGTGCTTGTTGCGTGGCTGACTGACTTGGCGTAACCCGGAAGGCTGCATGCGCACAGGGCGACGAGCGATAGCGCCAGCAACCAGGCGGCCAGGGCCGTGCGGCGTGCGGTGAAAACGCGTTCGGGTGCAGCGGTAGGCATCTTCAGGTTTCCTTGGCCTTCCCCTGGCGTGGCGGTGGCGCGTGCAGCTTGGTGCGGCTGAGCAGCCACGGCAGCGTGACGGCGAGCAGGTAGAACTTGGAAGCGAAAAACTTGTTGTCCAGCAGCTTTCGATGGACGTCCAGCCAGCGTGGCGCGCCCGGCAGGATGGCGCGCGTCTGCTGTGCAAACGCGTAGACCTGGTCGAAGCGCTGCCGGGCCAGCCCACGAAGGTCGAAACGGAACGAGCCTTTGGTCTTTACGTACGGCAGTTCGCCGAAGTGCTCGGCGATGTGGCGGCGGATCAGCAGCTTGTTCACGCCGCCCGGGCCGCTCACCTGGTCGGCGGGCACGCGATGGAGAATCCAATCGCGCAGGGCTGCGTTGCAATACGGATACACCACGCGCAGCGACATCGCCTCGGCCGCATACATGCCCTTGCCCATCGCCGGCGCTTCAAGCAGGGTGAAGGCGATCACGCGCTCGACCTCGGGCGATCCGGCCGCCGCAAGTTCGGCGCGGAACATGTCCATGCGCTGGCGCGAGCGGGCCGACATGTTCCAGCCGTACAACTCGTCCACTTCCACGTCGGTGAAGCGCGAGCCTGGGAAAAAACGCTCGAACCTGCTCATCTGCAAGGTGCCGAGCGCAAAGCAGAGCTTGAAGTTGCGCCGGACCATGGGCCAGCGAAACACGCTGGAAGGCAGCCGCAGGCAGCGCGAAAGCAACGCCAGCGCATGATCCTTGCCGTGCAGCGGCGCGCCGAAATAGTGATCCGAACCCAGCGCATCCACGATGCCGTCGCCGCCGAGCCGGCGCACCTCGGTCGCGATATCCGCATAGGACAAGGCGGCGAAATCGGCGGTCAGCAGAGGCATGCGCGGCAGCATGGCCAGGTAGCGGTCGTAGGCGCGGCCCGGATCGCATACCAGCGCCTCATGGCGCAACCCCAGTTTCCTGGCCACCGAACGCGCCGAGGCCACTTCGTTTTCTTCCGTGCCGCCAAGATAGGTCAGGCATGCGGTATCCGGACGCATCTGGGCGATGGCAATCGCCATCGAGGTGGAATCCTTGCCGCCGCTTTGCATCAGCCACGGCGCGCGCAGGCCGACGAGGGAGCGTTTCACCGCATCGCACAGCAAGCGGTGATAGGCCTGCGTCAGCGCGGTGTCGTCCGCGTCGCTGGAAGGCGCGCGCGAGCGTGCATGCGTAGCGCGGAACGGAAAACGGAAGGTAGGACGATCGTGCAGGTTGGTCGAGGGATCGAAGCCGGAAAAAGCGACTTTTACATTCTGATAGATGGAGTGGGGCGGATACACGAAACCATTGCGCAACAGGTCGGCCACCGATACCAGGTCCAGTCCGGCATGGTCCGGCTCCAGCTCGGCCAGCGGCGAGAAATCCACCGCGTTCTGGTAGGGCGACGCGTTGATCTGGATCCGCGTGTGGCCCAGCGCGCGCGCCTGTTTTCGCGAGTGCGTGCCCGATCTCATGGCGTCACGATCTCTGCGTCCACGGACGTATCGACGGCCGGCGCGCACCGCGTGCGGCTGTGCATCCACGGCAGGATCATCGCCAGCAGATAGAACTTGGAGGCGAAGAACTTGTTGTCCAGGCGATCGCGGTGGCTTTCCAGCCAGCGCGGCGCGCCGGGCAACAGCGCCTGCATCTGGCGCGCGAAATCGTAGACCTGCTCGAAGCGTTGACGTGCCAGGCCGCGCAGGTCGAAACGGAAACATCCCTTGGCCTGCACGTACGGCAAGTGGTGGAAGTACTGGGCGATGTATTGGCGCATCAATACCTTGTTCACGTCGCCGGGCCCGATCAGCAGCTCGTCTGGAACGTCCTTGAACACCCAGTCGCGGAAGCGCGGGTCGGCATAGGGATACGCAAGCTGCAGCGACATCGCCGCTGCCGAGTACATGCCCTTGGCCAGATGGGCGGACTCGCCGATCACCAGCGAAAGGCGGCGTACCGCTTCGGCCGAGCCTGCCGCATCGAGATCGGCCTTGAACACCTCCACGCGCCGGCGGGACAGCGATGCGAGCGGCGCGCCCAGCAGCGCATCCACTTCCGCATCGCTGAAACGCGAGCCGGGGAAATAGCGTTCGAACCGGCTCATTTCCAAGGTGGCCAGTAACGCGCAGAGCTTGAAGTTCCGGCTGACCAGGCGCGATCGGAACAATGGCTGCGGCACGCGCAGGTTGCGGGCGAGCAGGGCCAGCACGCGGTCTTGCCAGTGCAGCGGCACGCCGAAATATTGGTCCGAGCCCAGCGCGTCGATGATGCCGTCGCCATGTTGAAGACTGATTTCGGTAGCCAGGTCCACGTACGACAAGGTCGCGAAATCCGCCGTGAGCAACGGCATGCGCGGCAGCATCGCCAGATAGCGATCGTAGGCGCGGCCGGGGTCGCAGATCAGGGCTTCGTGACGCAAGCCCAGTTTGTGCGCGACAAAACGCGCCGAAGTTACCTCGTTTTCCTCGCTGCCGCCCAGGTACGTGATGCAGGTGGCTTCCGGGCGCACGTCGGCCATCGCAATCGCCATCGAGGTGGAATCCTTGCCGCCGCTCTGCAGCAGCCATGGCGCACGCATGCCGGCGGTCGAGCGCGCGACGGCGTCGCATAGCAAGCGATGATACGTGTCCAGCAGCTGGTCGGCATGCATCGCGTCGAGCGGCGGGCGGATCGGCGCCAGCGCGGGCTGGAACAGGTAATGGAAACGTGGCTGGTCGAACATGTCCTGCGACGGGTCGAAGCCGGTCGCAGCGATTTTCACGTCTTTATAGATGGTGTGGGGCTCGTAGACGAAGCCGTTGCGGAGAATGTCCGCGATCGATACCGGGTCGATCGCCGCGGGCTGCCGGGCATGGCAGGCAAGCGGCGAGAAATCCCACGCGTCGTCGTTGGGCGAGGTATTGATCTGGATCTTTTGCTCGGTAGCGGGCGCCAGGTGCTCACATTTGAGCAGCGATGCAATCATACGAGTACCTGGTTGGATACGTAGTAATAGAACACCGCGCAGGACACGAATAGCCCGACGCGCAGCAGAATGGGATTGCGAAGGATCGACACGCGGCTATGGAAGAACATGGCCGCCATCATCAGCGAGATCGCCAAGTACGCCGAAAGCAGGTAGCGGTTGGAGAAGTTGCCCCAGCCAAGCAGGAAGAACGGCAGCAGCATCACCAGGTAAACCGCCGTGCTGTCCTTGAGGCGCTGGCGGTACGGCTTGCGCACCAGGCCCGCCAGCAATAGCGGCAGGAAATACCAGAAGATCGAGAACACGGCAAAATCGATGCGCACGCCCGATTTGTATTTGGAGCCAAACTCGTAATCCATCACCGAGTTATAGAGAAACGGTGCGGCGGCGCGCACCACCACCAGGGTGAGTCCGCTGCAGTAGGCGACGAAGCCGATGATGGCGGCCACCCGCAGGAACTTGATATTGATAAGCAGCAGCGGTGCGCAGGCCAGGTACACCAGCGACGAGTAATGGAAGCAGCAGGCGATCGCGCCGTAAATGAAAAAATCCCGCCATTGCCGCTGATGAAACGCCAGCAGCGCAATGAATACCGGCAACGACGCCAACCCCTGCCGGACCGCATTGATGGAAGCGTTCACGAACATCGGCGACAACAGCATGAACATCAGGCTGGCGCTCAAGAACGTCATATAGCCGCGCGTGCGGCCCAGGTAATCGAAATACTTGCGCGAGGCCAGCACGGTCGCCAGCAGCAGCAGCCCGAACAACACGCACTGGTACACCTTCAGGCTCACGCCCATGCCGCTGAGGAAGCGGGTAAGCAGCAGAAAGCCGGGTTCGAAGCGCGACTGCGCCAGGCCGTGGCGCATTTCGCGAAACACCATCGCATAGACGGCCGTGTCGCTGCCCACGTCGATGTCGCGCATCCCGACCACCAGGTCGGTAAACAGGAAGACCGGCAGCAGCCATAGCAGGCTGAGCATCTTCCGCGCATTGGTGGTGATGTTCGATGGGCGGGAGTATTCGGCGTACGTGACGGTGGGAGTGGTCATGTTCGAAGCTCAGGCGCCGTGGCGGTTGGAAGTTGAATGGCGGCGGGCGAAGACCAGCACCCGCCGCCGCAGATGGCGCAACCAGGCAGACGCCTCGACCAGTCGCCAGTGCCACCATCCGAGCAGGCCCATGCGATGCAGGCAGCGCCGCGCGTCGATCCCCGCGGCGTACATCGCCTGCATGTCGCCGCTGAGCCCGCCGGCGCCGAAGGGCGGCTTGTGGTAGGAGGCGAGCACCTGGTCGAGCGTCGCGCAGCGATAGCCGGACAGCAGGACCTGCGCCCACAACAGGAAATCTTCCGCGCGCTTGCGCGTTTCATCGAAACGAAACGGCAGGTCGCGGCGCAGCATGATCGATGCGGTCGGAAACGGGTGGCGCAACATGAGCAGGTGCCGCGGCCGTACGCGCAGGCGGGGTGGCCGCCGCAAGGCGGGCGGCGGCGCCGTGCGCGCTTGCACGTTCATCGGGTGCCCGATCAGGGCAATGTCGGGATCGCTACGTAGCGCTTCCATCTGCAGCTTCAGCTTCTGCGGATGCCAACTATCGTCGGCGTCGAGAAACGCGATCCATGGCTGGCGGGCCTCATCCCAGCCGCGGTTGCGCGCGGCCGACGGGCCGGCATTGCGCGGCAGGGCGATCACCTTGATCCAGTCAGCGGGGAAATCCTGCGCTATCGCCTGCAACTGCTGCAGCGTGCCGTCGCCGCTGCCATCGTCCACCAGCACTACTTCGGCAGGACGCAGCGTTTGCGCCGCGATCGATGCTACCGCCGCGCCGATGGTGTGCGCGCAGCGGTAGCACGGCACCACCACGCTGACCGGTGCGAGGCCGCCATCGCTGTCGCCTTCCTGGCAGCGATGGGCGCTTGCTGCCGCGTCCGATGGCGGTGAAGCCCTGCGTGTCGTGACTGCTCGATCAGAGGTGACCAATGGCGTATTTCCCCATCGATGTTGGCCGCGCGGGTGATGGTCGCGATCATGCGTTCAAGCCTGCTGTTGCTCCGACGATTCCACGCTTTCCTGATGGGTTTCGTTTTCATGCTCCTGGTAGGGCCCCACCGTGGTGGGCTGCAGCGGCGCGGCGAGCGACAGCCGTTGCCCGGCGCCGATGGTGCGCGCGGTGGCGACCATCGCCTTGCTGGCCTGCTGCGCGCGGTAGATCCTGCCCAGCAGCACCACGTAGATCGCGGCGACCGAGGTAAATGCCAGCAGATTGCTGCCGTGCGTGAGATGGCGCGTCAGGGTGCCGACATAGACCAGCGCCATCGCCAGCCCCACCAGCAGCACCAGCGTGGTGTGCGCGCTGCAACCGGCATTCATCATGACGTGATGGATGTGGCCGCGGTCCGGCTTGAAAGGCGACTTGCCCTCGCGCATGCGCCGCACCATCACCTGCAAGGTATCGAGCACCGGCAGCGCCACGCACCACAACACGTCGACCGTCGACAGATGCGGCTGCGGCTGCTGGCTGAGCTGGATCAATGTCCACGCCAGGAAGTAGCCGATCATCATGCTGCCGGCGTCGCCCAGGAATACCTTGCGCCCGATCAGGTCCAGGTTGGCGGCCAGATCGGGCAGCAGCGCGGCGGCAAGCAGCAACAGCAGGATGATGCTGTGCCACTGCGAAATGCCCTGGAATACGCTGATGGCGCCGATGCTCACCAAGGTGAGCATGCCGGCCAGGCCATCGATGCCATCCATCATGTTGAATGCATTGAGCAGGCCGATCACCGCGAGCAGGGTGAGCGGAATGCCGAAATCGCCCAGCTCCAGGTCGTAGCCGAACAAATGGCCCAGCGTATGAATGTAGACGTGCGTGCAATAGATCATGGTGAGCACGGCTGCGGCCTGCACCAGCAGGCGGCTGCGCACGCTCAGGTCGAAACGGTCGTCCAGTGCGCCGGTCAGCGCCAGCACCGCGCCGGTGCCGAGCAAAGCATTGGTGAACAGCAGGGATTCGCCCTCGAAGCACATGCCGGCAATCACGCCGAACAGCGCGGAAAGCCCGCCGATGAGAGGAATGTTGCCGACGTGGCGCTTCCTATCGCTGGGCTTGTCCACCAGTCCGATCGACTCGGCGTGCTGATAAAGAAGGACCAGGGCGACTGCAGCAGAAAGCATGGCGATGACGCATGAAATAAGCGCGCGGTAACTCATCGGTTCTCCCAACTACAGACGGGTTTGAAGGTGGCGCGAAGCCATTTGCTTCGCGATGAGCCATGTGAAACACGTGTGACGGGTGAGCGATCCTATGGCTGGGGCGATGAGCGCGGTGACTTGGGCGGTTCCTCGCAGAAGGTGTTTTTTCCGCTTTTTTTCAGGTGAAATGGCAATGAATTTTGTTTGTATGGAAACTGACTGTTGAATGTTGGCGTTTTTCGTTTATCTAACGAAATGTGCATGCGGGTAGACATGGAAGCTGTGCTCAACGTCGATTCGTCCACGCGATTGTCGCTATGGGTGCGTGTGCGTTGCGTGTGCAAATGCACAAGGTAACGACGTCAATTTATGCACATTCATGAATAGCGATCGGCGAGGCGTTCGTAAAGGCCGCCGCGTGCTCAGTGTGAACAACTCTGCGTGGATGGATGCATCCATGGCACCGGCGAGTCAATGAAGTTGGGTTTCCTGTCAGCCTATGTATCGATGGCACCAACTTAAGCGCAATGGCACTAACTTTAGCGTGCACGCCTCGCTCGCCAGGATGCGTCCCCTCCCCTGCGAAGTAGGGGAGGGCTAGGGTGGGGTGCGAGCGCAGCGAGCGGAACCAGACGTCGCCGCCATGTGTGTCTTGCTATCAGAAGTCATGGCGACATTCGGCTGCACGCTAAAGCACAAGCAACCCCACCCCAGCCCTCCTCTGCTGTCGCAGGGGAGGGAGCGGATCACGGCGGCGCGTGAACGGAACTGCTCAGTCCGCCGGCTGCAACAGCAATTGCGCCTTGTCGAGCAGGTCGCCCATGTCGAACGGCTTGATCAAGGTCTTGGTTGCATCGCCCAGATCGTTGTATTCCAGCCATTCGGAGTCGGCATAGCCGGTCATCAGGATCACGCGCAGGTCGGGCAGCTGTTTGCGTGCCTGCGAGCACAGCTCGTAGCCGTCGATGGAGGGCAGGTCGATATCCGACAGCAGCAGGTCCCACACGCGGCCGCCGGCCAGCAGCGACAAGGCTTCGTTGCCGGACGCGGCTTCCGCCACTTCGCTGCCCAGCTGGCGCAGGCGTGTGGCAACCGAATGACGAATGGTTTCGTTGTCTTCCGCTACCAGAATGCGGAAGCCGTGCAGGTCCGGCGGCGGGTTGCCGCTTTTCAGCGGCGCCGCTTCCGGTATGGCGGTGCTGTCGCACGGCAGGTAGAGCAGCACGCAAGTGCCGGCGCCAGGGCTGCTGCGGATATCCACCACGCCGTGGTACTGCGCCACGAAGTCGTGGACCATCGACAGGCCAAGGCCGGTGCCTTGGCCTTCCGGCTTGGTGGTGAAGAAGGGTTCGAATGCGCGCTGCAGTACTTCTTCGCGCATGCCCGGGCCGTCGTCGGCGACGGCGATCTCGACGTACGAAACGTGGGCAGGCCCCAGTGCGACGCGGACGCTGCTGTCGTTCTGCGTGCACAGGCGGCAGCTGATGCGCATGTGCCCATGGCCGCCCATCGCATCGCGCGAGTTGACGGCGAGATTGACCAGGGCGCTTTCCAATTGATCGGCATCGCACGCCACCAGTGGCAGATCGTCCACGTGCGATACCTCCAGCGTGATGTCGTCGCCCAGCGTGCGGCCAAGCAATTCGCGCATGGATTGCAGCACCTTGGCGACATGGATGAGCTGGGTGGGCGGCGCATGCCGGCGCAAGAGCGACAACAGCCGCTGGGTGAGCCGGCCGGCGTGCATCGCGGTATGCAGGGACGCCATCATATGGTGCCTGGCTTGCGTGACGTTGTCGGTGTCGAGGCTGAGTGCGCCCAGTTCCAGCGAGCTGATGATGCCTTGCAGGGCATTGTTGAAATCGTGCGTGATGCCGCCGGTGAGGCGGCCGATGGCCTCTATTTTCTGTGCATGCACGAGCTGGCTGCGCGCTTCGCGCAGACAGTGCTCCACCAGTTTCTGTTGGGTGCAGTCGTGGATGAGTACCGCAAAGCCGGTCAGCGAATCATCGTCGGCGTGAATGGGCTGAACCTCGGCTTCGACCGGCACGTGCGTGCCGTTTGCACGCAGCAGTTCGCACTCGACCTTTACCGGGTTGCCGATCGCCGCCCATTGCAGCAGCTGCGCCGAAAGTGGCGACGGCTGCGATGTTTCCGGAAACATCGCAGCAAACGGACGACCCACGATATCCCTGGCAGCAAAACCGGTGATGCGCCGCATGCCGACATTCCAGTCGAGCACGCTGCCGTGCCGATCCAGCATGCAAATGGCATGGTCGGGCGTGCCTTGCATGAATAGCCGCAGGCGGCGCTCGCATTCGCGCAGGCGGTCGTAGGTGCGCCGGTTCAAGCGCAGGTCGCGCAGGATCATGAGGAAGCCGTGGGTGCGCTGGCTTCCGGCTTTCAACACGTGTACGGATATTTCCAGGCGGATGCGAAGGTTGCGCTTGCTGGGCAGCCAGGATTCGGCCCGGGCATGCTGGCCGGCAAGATCCGCGTCGAGCGCCAGCTGCAACAGGTCGGCGCCATCCGGGCTGGGGTACACACTGGTGTAGTGCTTGCCAAGCAATTCGCGCGCACGCTGCTGGTCGAACAGTAGATGGCTGTTGTGGCAGGCGAGGATGTGTCCGTGGAGGTCAAGGATGAAAAGGGTGTGATCGGTCTGTGCAGCAGCAGGCAACGCGTGGTTCGAGACTGCAATTTCCATGAGTACGACTCTAGGCACTGACGCCGAATGGACCATGCAGCGTCATCCAATTCGCCTGACACTGCTCCTTTGCTTTGCTTCGGCTGGCGACACTGCCTTCACGCATTGGTGGCCGTCGGGTGTTTCTTTCAGCGCGATAGTTCACGACGTCCGTTTGGCGCAATGCATACGCGGTATCCACGCCTCAGCTTCCAAACGCAACGGCCTTGCTCCCGGTCTTGGCGTAGAAACGACACCCTGACAACGGCAGCTTCCCTCTGCCGCAAGCCCCCTTACCGTTGAGTCGTGTTTAAGATGATGGCAATACTGTGATGGGGTTGTGAATGCTGCGCGCTCCTATACCCCATAATCACGTGATTTTTTCCGTTTCCTGAAAGTGTGCTTTGGGAAGCAAGCAGGCAGGCGCAAGCTAATGCGCCCCCTTCTGCCATGCATGCTTGAGCTATTTGCCGTGGCCGCCTTTCGCCGGCCTGGCCCGATACAGCGCCAGCGATCTTGCCAGCAGGGTGACGCGGCCATCGTCGACCACCGGCGCATCGGCGGCGGTGCTGATCAGCAAGCGCCACTCCACGGTGCCGGCATCGTGCGGCAGGGTGAAAACCACGTCTTCGAAATGGCCGTTGATCAGCAGCAGCAGCGTGGTATCGGCGCCGGGGCGCTTGATGCCGGTGGGCTTGGCGCGGCCGTCGAGCAGCATCGCCAGGCAGCGTTCGTTGGGGTTGTGCCATTGCGCTTCGGTGAACGCGTGTCCGTCGGGCGTGAGCCAAGTGACGTCGCGGATGCCGGATTCTTCATCGACCAGGCCGCGCAAGAAGCGGCTGCGGCGCAGCAGCGGGTAATCGCGGCGCAGGCGCGTAAGGCGGCGCACGAAATCGGTGAGCGCGCGTTGCTCTCCTGCCGCCGGCCAGTCCAGCCAGGTGACGTTGTTGTCCTGGCAATAGGCGTTGTTGTTGCCGCCTTGCGTGCGTCCGAATTCATCGCCGGCCAGCAGCATCGGCGTGCCTTGCGAGAGCAGCAGCGTGGCGAGCATGTTGCGCATCTGGCGCTGGCGCAGGGCGAGAATGTCCGGGTCGTCCGTGTAGCCTTCTTCGCCGTGGTTCCAGCTCAGGTTGTTGTCGGTGCCGTCGCGATTGTTTTCGCGGTTGGCTTCGTTGTGCTTGTCGTTGTAGCTGACCAGGTCCTTGAGCGTGAAGCCGTCGTGCGCGGTGACGAAATTGATCGACGCATTCGGCCGGCGTCCGCGCTGGTCGAACAGATCGGCCGAGCCGGTCAGGCGCGTGGCCAGCTCTGCCAGCCAGCCTTCGTCGCCGCGCCAGAACGCACGCGCGGCATCGCGAAAGCGGTCGTTCCACTCGGCCCAGCCGGGCAGGAACTTGCCGACCTGGTAACCGCCGGGACCGACGTCCCACGGTTCGGCGATCAGTTTTACGCGGCCGAGGATGGGATCTTGCCGGCAGGCGTCGAGAAAGCCGCCGCCCTGGTCGAAGCCGTGCGATTCGCGCCCGAGGATGGTGGCCAGGTCGAAGCGGAAACCGTCCACGCGCATTTCGGTGGCCCAGTAGCGCAGCGAATCCATCACCATCTGCAGCACGCGTGGATGGCTCAGGTCCAGCGTGTTGCCGGTGCCGGTGTCGTTGATGTAGTAGCGGCGTTCGTCGGTGAGGCGGTAATAGCTGGCGTTGTCGATGCCGCGCAGCGAGAGCGTGGGGCCCAGGTGATTGCCTTCGGCGGTGTGGTTGTAGACCACGTCCAGAATCACCTCCAGCCCCGCATCGTGCAGATGCGCCACCATCTCCTTGATTTCCGCCACGGTCGACGTCGCCATGTAGCGCGGATGCGGCGCAAAGAAGCCGATGGTGTTGTAGCCCCAGTAATTGCGCAAGCCCATTTCGAGTAGGTGCTTGTCGTCGACGAAGGCGTGGATCGGCATCAGCTCCACCGAGGTCACGCCGAGCGAGCGGATGTAATCGACTACGTACGCCTGCGCGAAGCCGGCGAAGGTGCCGCGCAGCGGCTCCGGCACATGCGCAAGCAGCTTGGTGTAGCCGCGCACGTGCGCTTCGTAGATGATCGTGTGATCCCACGGCACGCCCTGCCAATAATGCGTGCCCCAGGTGAAGGCCGGATCGATCACGCGCGACTTGGGCATGTACGGCGCGCTGTCGCGCTCGTCGAAGCTGAGGTCGCCGTCGGGATGGCCGATGGTGTAGCCGAACAAGGCATCGTGCCAGGTCAGTTCGCCGATGATCTGCTTGGCATACGGATCGAGCAGCAGCTTGTTCGGATTGAAGCGATGGCCCGCCTCGGGCTCGTAAGGGCCATGCACGCGATAACCGTAGAGCTGTCCCGGGCGCGCATCCGGCAGATAGCCGTGCCAGATTTCGTCGGTGTACTCGGGCAAGGTGATGCGTTCGGTCTCGTGGCCTTCGTCGTCGAACAGGCACAGCTCCACGGCGGTGGCGTTGGCGGAGAACAGCGCAAAGTTCACGCCCAGTCCGTCCCAGGTCGCGCCGAGTGGAAAGGGCAATCCTTCGCGCAGGCTGTGGCGGTGGTCGGTCGCTCCGGTCACGCGGCGCAGCGCGGGTGTGCTCATGGCGTCCATTTGCCTGGTCATCTTTGCGGTGTGTTCCGTGGGCATGGGCGAACGGCCAATCGTTCAACGCTCATTTCGGGGCTTTCTTCTTGTCTTCTTTTTGCTGGGAAGCATGCCGCTCCTCCGCCAGCACCAGTTTTTCCGCCATCAGCCAGTGGCGCGTCTCCTGGCCTGTGGGGCGTCCTTCCGATTCCCAGATGCTGTGGGCGATTTCGCTGATGCGGGCGTGCCGCTCGGCGGGGGAGCCTGGGGTTTTCATCGGCGTGTAGTGTTCATGAATGGGATTCGGATATCAGCACGGCCACCGGCCATTCGGAAAACAGCGCTTGTGCGGACAGCCCCTGCGGGCCGCCCTGGTGCGTACGATGAGTAAATAGATCAGTGAAGGTGCACAGGCCGTCATCGGCGGGGCAGGCGAGGGTGGTATCGCTCCAGAAATCGCCGTCCACCATCGGCCGGTCGCCGGCCACCATGCCGCCCGCGCAAAGGCGCGGCACGGCCACCAGCAGGCGGTGGCCTTCGTGGCGGCGCAGGAAGGCGATCACGTGGTCGCGGCGCCAACCGCTCACGTCGACCGGTTCGTAACCGGCGCGCAGGAACATGTCCGGCCAGCGGCGGCGCGCGCGCAGCAGGCGGTGGATCACCTGCTGCTTGATCACGCCATCGCGATACGAGGCCAGCAACTGTGCGGGCAGCAGGTTGCCGTCGAGGCTGGCGATGCGCGGCGCATACGCCACCGGCCGGCGATTGTCCGGATCCACCAGCGACAGGTCCCAATACTCGGTGCCTTGGTACAGGTCGGGCACGCCCGGCGCGGTCAGGCGCAGCACCGTGGCGGCCAGGCCGTTGAGCGCCCCCGGCGCATCCAGGCTGCGCGCGGCGGCGTGCAGTTCGCGGCGCAGGTTTTCATGTCGCGGCGAGAGCAGCACGTCGCGCACCACCGTCTTGCATGCGTCTTCATAGATGGGATTGGGCGTGGTCCAGCGCGTATGCAGCTTGGCTTCGCGCTCGGCCTTCAGCAGCCACTGCTCGATGCGCGCCGCAAAGGCGGACATGCCGTCGCCGTCGTCGGCGCTAAGATCCAGCGGCCATGCGCCCAGCAGGGTCTGCAACAGCATCCACAGTGCACCGCGCGAAGGGCGGTGGGCGTTTTCCAGTTCGGCGACCCAGCGGCTCGCCTGGTCGACGAACCAGCGCGCGCGTTCGCTCAACACGGCCAGCCTGGCGCGTACGTCCTCGCCGCGCTTGTGGTCGTGCGTGGCGGTGGCGAGCAGCGCACGCGGCCACGCGCCGGCACGTTGTTGCATGGCGGTGTGGAAGCGATGCGGATCGATCGCCAGGATGCGCGGATCGCTGCCGACCTCGTTGCGCGACAGCAACACGCCGTAGCGGTAGAACGCGGTGTCTTCCACCGCCTTCGCGTTCAGGGTGGTGCAGAGCTGCTCGAACAGCCGCCGCGCCGTCTGCAGATGGCGGCGCTCGGACAGTGTGTTCAACCAGCGTGCCTTGGTTTCCAGCAGATACTGGCGCAGGTACGCGCGGTGCGCGATCAGGTCGGGGTCGCCGTCGCGCATCGCGCGTTCGAATACGTGCTCCAGCGTGTGGCGATCTTCTTCGCTGATGGTGCCGGTGCCAAGGTAGGTGCGGTATACCGGCATCTGTTCCAGCAATTCGCACAGCGCACGTTGCAACGCCAGCGGCGTGAGGTCGCCGGCCTCGGGCGTATCCAGCACGTAGCGCTCGAACGCGCGTACGCAACGCGCCAGGTCGGTAGCGAGGCCGGTCGCGAGCATGCTGCGGCGGGCCTCGCGTTCTTCGCTGCCGAAATCGCGTGGGCGGCCGGTGAGCGCTTCCCACGCCTGGGCCAGTTCCGTGTGGCCCTGCGGGTCGTGCAGCACGGCGCCGGCCTGGTGCATGAAGTCGTAGCCGGTGCTGCCGTCCACCGGCCATTCCTCGCGCAGCGTTTCGTCGTGCGCCAGGATTTTTTCCACGTGCAGGGTGATGCGCCGTGCCGGCTGGCGCGGATCGATGCGCGCGGCGCGATCGGCGCGCAGGCGCAGCTTGCGCAGGTAATCGCGCGGTTGTGTCAGTCCGTCGATATGGTCGATGCGCAAGCCGTCGATCATGCCTTCGCGGATCAGCCGCAAGGGCAGGGCGTGGATGGCGTCGAACACGTCGTCGCGTTCCACTGACAGCGCCACCAGCGAATCGATCTCGAAGAAGCGGCGGTAGTTGATCACCTGGCTGCCGCTGCGCCACCACGCAAGCCGGTAATGCTGCAGGTCCAGCAAGCGCTGCAGCAGCGCCTTGTCGGCATGCACCTGGGCGATGGCGCGATCGATGTGCGCGTACAGGCTTTGGTCCTGCATCGCCAGCCGCACCGCGTCGATGGTCTCGCCGGCGTGCTTGAAACGCGGCAGGCTCTGGCCGGCCAGGTCGAACAGCAGGCGCAGGCCCGATTCGGAAATCGGCAGCTTGGTGCCCGGCACGCCCAGCGCGATGGTGGTGCCGCCCACGTGGCGTTCCACCTGCAGTTCGCCGCGCGCCAGCGCTTGCTCCAGCGGCACTTCCAGGATCGGCAGCCACAGCTTGCCGCCGGTATGCGGCGCATGCCAGTCGATGTCGAAGTAATGCGCGTAACGGCTGGCGCGCCCGGCCGCCAGCACGTCGTTCCACCACGGGTTGGCGGCGTCGGCCGCCATGTGGTTGGGCACGATGTCCAGGATCGCGCCCATGCCGTGTGTATGCAGCGTCTGCATCAGCCGGGCGAGCGCCGGTTCGCCGCCGAGTTCGGGGTTGACGATCATCGGGTTGATCACGTCGTAGCCGTGCATCGAACCGGGCCGCGCCATGGCGATGGGCGAGAGGTACACATGGCTGAGCCCGAGCGCGGCGAAATACGGCACGCGCTCGGCCGCCGCGAGAAAGTCGAATTCGCGGTTGAGCTGCAGGCGTACGGTGGCGCGCAATTCGTTCATGCCGGCAGCGCCTGTTTCATCTGCTTGTCGATGCTACGCAGTGCCGGCTGCAGGGTTTCGGCTGCATCGTCCGGCAAGCGATGCCGCCAGTTGGGATGGCTGTCGACGGTGCCGGGAAGGTTGGGTTGTTCGGTGCGTTCCAGTGCGTCTTCGAGCGGGATCAGCACCAGCGGCGACGGCGTGTTGGCGAGAAAGCCGGCATAACCCGGGGGCGAGGCCGCCGCGAGGGCGGCATCCAGCTGCGCGACCTCTTTTTCGCGGGCCTGCAATTGTCGGCCAAGCGCATCCCCGCGCCATGCCTGCGCGTTTGCGCGCGCGCGCAAATCCGTGCCTTGGCGCCAGCCGGCCAAGGGCGGCAGGTCATGCGTGGTGGTCATCGCCACGGCGTTTTTTCGCCAGGCATGCGGCGGCAGGAACGTGCCGTGCTCGTCATGCGTGAACAACAGTACGTCGATGCCCAGCACGCCGCGCGCGGCGAGCACGTCGCGCAAGCCGGTGGGCACGGTGCCGAGATCTTCGCCGATCACGATGCAGCGCTGCCGCCACGATTCCAGTGCGGTGATCCGCAACAAGTCCTGTAGCGGCTGGCGCAGATAGCCGCCTTCGGCGGACGATTGCCCCTGGCGCAGCACCCACAGATGCTGGAAGCCGATGATGTGGTCGATGCGGATGCCGCCGCCGTGCGCCATGTTCGCACGCAGCAGCTCGATGAAAGGACGAAAACCGGTGGCTTGCAAGCCCCATGGCGAATAGGACGTGACGCCCCAGCTCTGCCCCTGCGGATTGAAGGCGTCGGGCGGCGCGCCCAGTTCCAAACCCGCGAGCACGTGCTCGCGCCAGGCCCATGCTTCGCTGCCACCGGCTTCGAAGCCGACGGCGAGATCGTGAATCAGACCGATGCGCTGCCCGGCATCGCGCGCCAGCGCGGCGGTTTTTTCCCAGCTGCGTGTGCTGAGCCATTGCAGGAAAATTTCAACATCCACCTCGGCGCCGCATTCGCGCGCAAACCGTTGCGCGACCGCTTCGTCGCGCCAGTCCTCGTGCCATGGCTGCCACGCGTTGGCTTCATCGCGCCGCGCCGCCTGCGCCTGCCGTGCCGCAAACCATGCATGCCGGCGCAGGGCAGCGCCGCCTTGCGTGGCGAAGCGTTGCAGGTCGTCGCGCAAGCCTGGCGAAGCGCGCGCGAACGAGGCATGCAACTGCCCGAACACCTTGCGCCGCAGTGCGTACACCGCCGGCCAGTCGACCAGCTTGCCGTGTTGCGCAGCTTGCCAGGCCGCCATGGCGCCGCTTTGCTGGATGGCGTCGTGCAGGGCCGGTGCGCCGAGTACTTGCGCGGCGTCCGCATGCAGCCAGTTGAAAAAGCCGCGGTGGGAAGGCGAGTAAGGGCTGAAGTGCGCGCGGATCGGGCTCACCGCATGCAGCGGGCTGAGCGCCAGCGCATCGCCGCCGGCCTGGCCGATGGCCTGGGCCAGTTCCGCCACGGCGCGGCTGTCGCCCACGCCGCCGTCCTGCGCATGGCGCAGGGCATAGACCTGCGCCGCCAGGCCCCACGTCTTATGAGCTCCGGCGCGATGTTGTGGGAGGCCGAGCGCATCGCCCACGCCGAAGCAACGTTGCGGCGCCACCGCCAGGATCAGCTGGCGCGGGCCGATGACGAGCTGGTAGTAGCCGTATTTCTTCGGTGCGCGGCATTGGCCCTTCTCCGGCAGCGCCAGCGCCTGGTCCTTGCCTTCCTCGTCGTAGGCGGTGATGGCGGCCATACCGCGGATGGCCGGCGGCAGCGCGAAGACTTCTCCCTCATCGGCGGTGACCAAGGCCGGCAGCGCATGCGTGCGTTCCTCGATCAGGCGCAGGCTGGCTGCGCAGCTGGCGGTGCTGTGCGAAGGCAGTTGCATGGCGTCGAGCAGGCTGTGCAGTGTTGCATCGGACAAGCTTCGGTTCTGCCCGTAGGCATCCGTCCATGTCACGCCGATGCCTGCCGCATGTGCGAGCTTTGCAAGCGCAGCGTCACTCACGTTCCAGCACCACCGCCGTGTGTGCGGCGAGCGTGCCGCGGTCGAGCGCATCCATCGCGTGCTGCGGCTCGATCCACAGCACCTTGGTGGCCGAGTCGCGTGGCAGCGATATGTCCTGGTCCGACAGGTTCAAGGCGATCTGCCAGCCGTGGCCGTCGCCCAGCCGCCAGCGTGCGTACACCGCCTTGTCGCCCAGCACCTCGCAACCGTCTGCGCAGCCGTCCGCCAGGCGATCGGCCAGGTAGCGCTTGCGCAACTGCAACAGATCGGCAAACCAGCGTTTCCATGTCAGCGCCTGCATGCCGTCGTCCACGCGCGGCAGGGAGGCGGCATAGGTATCGAGCGCATTCGGATCGGGAATGCGCGCGCGCCGCTGCGGATCGGTGAAACCGGAGAAATGCGAAAACTCCGCGCGCCGGCCGTCGCGCACTTTCTGCGCCAGCTCGCCTTCGTAGTCGGTGAAGTAATAGAACGGCGTGCGGCAGCCCCATTCCTCGCCCATGAAGAACAGCGGCACCATCGGGCTGAGCGCCACCAGCACCATCGCCGCGCGCAGGTCCGCTTCGTTCGCCAGGCAGGTCAGCCGTTCGCCCATGGGCCGGTTGCCGATCTGGTCGTGGTTCTGCAGGAACAGCACGAAGGCATGCGGGCGCAGGTCGCCGCTGGGCTCGCCGCGCGCTACGCCGCGGCGGTCGTGCTGGCCCTGGAACACGAAGCCCTCCGACAGCGCCTTGGCCAGGTCTTCGGTCGGATGCCGGGCGAAGTCGGCGTAATAGCCTTCGTGTTCTCCGGTGAGCAATACATGCAGGGCGTTGTGCGCGTCGTCGTTCCACTGCGCGTTGTAATCGCCGCGCAACAGGCCGGCCGTGTTGTGTTCGTTTTCCAGGATCAGCCACACCTCGCGCCCGCGCGGCAGGCAGGTGCGGCGCACCGCGGCGGCCAATTCGTCCAGGAAGGTTTTCGGCTGGATGGCGTGCACCGCATCCAGGCGCAGCCCGTCGAAGCGGTATTCGTTGATCCACATCAGCGCGTTGTCGATGAAATAGCGCGCTACCTGCGGGCGGCGGAAATCGATCGCCGCGCCCCACGGCGTGTGCATGTCCGGCGCGAAGAATTCCGGCGCGTAGCTCGGCAATTGATTGCCGAACGGGCCGAAATGGTTGTAGACCACGTCCAGGATCATGGCCAGGCCGAGCCGGTGCGCTTCGTCGATCATCGCCTTGAGCGCATGGGCGCTGCCGTAGGAAGCATCCGGTGCGTACGGCAGCACGCCGTCGTAGCCCCAGTTGCGGTCGCCCTGGAACGAGGCGATCGGCATCAGCTCGATGGCGGTGAACCCGCTGGCCGCCAGGCGCGGCAGCGCCTGGCGCAGGGTGTCGAAACCGCCCATCGCGCCCACGTGCGCTTCGCAGATGGCGGCGCGAGGCCACGGCATGCCGTTCCAGTCGTTGCATTTCCACACGTAGTCGCGCGGATCGACCACCATGCTGGCGCCGAGCACGCCGCCCGGTTGCGCGCGCGAAGCCGGATCGGGCACCTGGCGGTCGCCGATGCGGTAGACGTAGCGCGTATCCGCATCGACTTCGACCGGCAGCGTGTGGTTGCCGTCTTCGTCGCGCTGCATCGGAAAGGCGAGGTCGTCGATCACCAGCTCGACGCGTTCGGCGCCGGGTGCCCAGACCCGGAAACGGGTGGTGCCATCGTCGAGTACTTGCGCGCCGTAGGTGCAGTGATAACAGGAGGTGGCCGGCGATTTTTGGATTATGCGATGGACCTGCACATCAGCTCCTCTCCGGCCGCAACAGCAGTGTCGCCAGCGGCGGCAACACCAGGTTCAACGAATGCGGCTGGCCGCGGCAGCCCAGCGCATCGGCCCGCACCATGCCGCCGTTGCCCACGTTGGAGCCGCCGTAATGCGCGCTGTCGGTGTTGCACAGTTCGCGCCACAGGCCGCCTTCGGGCACGCCGATGCGGTAGTCGTGGCGCACTTGCGGCGTGAAGTTGCACACCACCAGCACCGGCGGCACGCCTTCGCCGCCGAAGCGCAAGTACGCGTAGACCGAGGCATGCGTATCGTCGCCGACCACCCACTGGAAGCCGCCCGGATCGTGGTCGCAGCGGTGCAGGGCCGGTTCGTGCACGAAGGCGCTGTTGAGGTCGGCCACCAGTTGCTGCACGCCGCGATGCATGGGATCTCCCAGCAGATGCCAGTCGAGCGGGCGGTCGTGGTGCCATTCGCGGTACTGCGCGAATTCGCCACCCATGAACAGCAGCTTCTTGCCGGGGTGCGTCCACATGAAACCGAAATACGCGCGCAGGTTGGCAAATTGCCGCCAGCGGTCGCCGGGCATGCGTGCGATCAGCGAGCCTTTGCCGTGCACCACTTCGTCATGCGAGAGCGGCAGCATGAACTTTTCCGACCAGGCGTAGACCAGGCCGAAAGTGAGATCGTGATGGTGATAGCGGCGATACAGCGGATCGCGCTTCATGTATTCCAGGCTGTCGTGCATCCAGCCCATGTTCCACTTGTAGCTGAAGCCCAGGCCGCCGTCGTGGACGTCGCGCGTGACGCCGGGCCAGGCGGTGGATTCTTCCGCCATCACCAATACGCCGCTCTGTTCGCGGGCGACGGTTTCGTTGAGCGACTGCAGGAAGGCGATGGCTTCGAGGTTTTCGCGGCCGCCGTGCTTGTTCGGGATCCATTCGCCTTCCGGGCGGCTGTAATCGCGATACAGCATGCTGGCGACCGCATCCACGCGCAGGCCATCCACGTGGTAGTGGCGCATCCAGTGCATCGCGCTGCCGAGCAGGTACTGGCGTACTTCATGCCGGCCATAGTTGTAGATCAGCGTGTCCCAGTCCTGATGGATGCCTTCGCGCGGATCGCGGTGCTCGTACAGCTTGGTGCCGTCGAAATCGCGCAAGCCGTGTTCGTCGGACGGAAAGTGCGCGCTCACCCAATCGATGATGACGCCGATGCCGGCCACGTGGCAGGAATCCACGAAGCGGGCGAATGCATCCGGGCTGCCCAGGCGTGCCGTGGGCGCGTACATGGCGATCGGCTGGTAACCCCAGGAACCGCCGAACGGAAACTCGCTGATCGGCAGCAGCTCGATATGCGTGAAGCCTTGCGCTTGCACATAGGGAATCAGCCGCGTGGCAAGTGCGTCCCAGTCCAGCGGCTGGCCCGATTCGTCCCATTGCCAGGAGCCGGCATGCACTTCGTAGATGGAGATCGGGATGCGCGCGTGATCCACCGACGCGCGATGCGCCATCCATGCGGCGTCATGCCAGGTGACCGACAACGGCGCGGCCACCACCGAGGCGGTGGCGGGCGGCCGTTCGGTCTGGCGCGCAAAGGGGTCGGCTTTCAGCGGCAGCAGGTGCCCGTTGCGGTCGAGCAGTTCGAACTTGTACAGCGCGCCGGCCTTGACGCCCGGTATGAAGATTTCCCACACGCCTTCGCGGTCGTGCCGCCGCATCACATGCCGGCGACCGTCCCATTGATTGAAATCGCCCACCACCGACACGCGCAGCGCATTGGGCGCCCATACCGAGAAATGCGTGCCGCTCACGTCATTGATATGCACCACGTGGGCGCCAAGGATGTCGCCTGGATACCGCAATTGGCCGGCATGGAACGCGTTCAGCGTGCCTTCGGTGAGCAGCGGGGCGAAGGCGTAGGGATCGCTGATGGTTTCCTTGGCCGCCGGCCATTGGATGCGCAACTGGTAATCCTGTGGCTGCTGAGCAAGCTCGGCGACAAACACGCCTTCGGCCAGTCGCTGCGCCGGCCAGGTCTCGCCGTTCTGCAGCACGTCCACCGCCGCGGCGCCGTGCGCCACCGTGGCCAGGTACCAGCCTGCGCCATAGCGATGCGGGCCAAGCCATTCGAACGGCGTGCCGCAACGGCCTTGGTCCAAGGCATGCAGCACCTCGGTGGGAATGCATGCAACGGGACGAGCCGCTGGCACGGCAGCCATGCTGGTGCCGGCCCTCACGCCGCGGCCTTCGGAGGGCGCGTCCGGCATGGCTGCGTCACGGATTTATTGCTGGCTCTAATGCACATACGCATCCTCCCTGCGCACCGAGGACGTCGACGATGCCGCTACATCCGCCGTTCGCTGCGTGGGCAGCATGCGCTGGTACAGCGCCGCGTATTGCCGGCCTGGACCATCCCAGCCATGTTTTTCCAGCATCGCCGCGCCGCGCATCGCGTTGAGCAGCAGCGGCTCGGCGTAGATGCGGAAGGCGCGCTGCAGGCAGCGGCGCAGTTCCGAGACGGTGGCGTGGCGGAACAGCAGGCCGGTGATGCCGTCCTCGATGGTGTCGATCAGGCCGCCGGTGGCATGCGCGATCGGCAGGCAGCCGTAGCTCTGGGCATACATCTGGCTCAAGCCGCACGGCTCGTAGCGCGAAGGCATCAGCAGGAAATCCGCACCGGCGAACATGCGCCGCGCCAGCGCTTCCTCGAAACCGATGTGCGCCGCCACGCGTCCCGGAAAACGGCGCGGCAGGCGCGCGATGGTGCGCTCGATGGCCGGATCGCCGCGGCCGATCAAGGCCAGCTGTCCGCCGGCGGCGATGATCTGCGGTGCGGCCTCGCAGATCAGGTCCACGCCTTTCTGCTGCACCATGCGCGAAATCACCGCGAACAGCGGACCATCCTGCTGCCGCAGGCCTAGCTCCTCGCGCAACTGCTGTGTGTTCTCGCGCCGCCTTTCCCAATCGCCGATGGCGAAGGGCGCCACCAGGGCCGGATCGTTGTGCGGGTCCCAGCTGTGGTCGACGCCGTTGACGATGCCGATCAGCCGGCCATCCAGCGAGCGCCGGCGCAGCAGCGCATCCAGGCCGCAGCCGTAGTCAGGCTCGGTGATCTGGCGCGCGTAGCTCTCGCTGACGGTGGTGAGATACGTGGCCTTGGCGATGCCTTCGTGCAGAAAGGACAGGCGTCCATGGCGATCGTATTCGGCGTGCCGGTGCGTCGGCAGGCCGAGATGCGCGGCGTTGGCAGCAGGAAACACGCCCTGGTATGCCAGATTGTGGATGGTCAGTACGGTCGGCACGGCATTGTCGTGGCCATCCATGTAGTGGACGGCCAATGCGCACGGCCAGTCGTTCAAGTGCAGCAGGTCCGGTTCCCACGGGAGGTGCGCGCGCTTGAGCGCGATTTGCGCGGCCGCATGCGAAAGCGTGGCGAAGCGGATGTCGTTGTCCGGCCATTCGTGGCCGGTGGCATCGGTATAGGGCGAACCTTCGCGTTCATAGAGTTGCGCGTTGCACAGCACCAGCACGGTGAGGCCGTCGCCCAACGTCAATTCGGCAATCTCGCAGGGCGGCAGCTTGTGATGGCCTCGCACCTTGCCGAGCATGCGCAGGGACGTGCCGGCGGCGGCGAGCACTTTCGGGTAGCCCGGGATCAGCACGCGTACGTCGTGGTGCTTGGCCACCGCGCGCGGCAGGGCGGCGGATACGTCGCCGAGCCCGCCCGCCTTCACGAAGTCGGTCATTTCGGTGGTGACGAACAGTACGCGTCCACTGGTGCGCTCGGCGCGCGGCGCCGCAGGCACGATGACGGCCTGTTCCGGTTTTTCCGCTCTGTGCCGGTGTTTGCGGGCCTCGCGCGGCAGGGAGCGGGGCGGCGGATAAGTTCCGTGTACGGTTTTGGCGATGGTCATCCCATGGATCTCATAAAAAACTGCGCGGCGACGATTCGCCGATAGAGGCAGTGCTTATGCTTGAGGTTAGGGGGGTGTGGATCAAACTCGCGTACAGCCAGTGATGCGGCAAAGTGAAGGCAGTGAGACGAATCGCCGTGCCTGCACAAGCGAAATTTCCACCACCGCATGCCGCATGAATGCGTGAATAACTTTCCATGCACGCGCCGTTTACCGCAGGCGGCGCACGGTTGCAGGACGTTGTCGACGGCTGGGGGTATTGCCGCTTTTGGCGATACACAGATATCGCAGTGAATGAAAAGCGCTTTCTCGTTCGAAGGAATGGCAGGAAAGCCTTCCAGGCCCCTTTTATCACTCTGCTTGTTATCGGTCTGCTTGCCGGCGGGTGCATGGCAGTGGTGTTGCCGTTGCAGGCTTCGGATGCGCCGGCCGCCGCATCAACCAGCGCCAATCCGCCATGCGCGCCATCCGGGGCAGATAGTGCGCAGTCTCCTTCCGGACCCGGCGGCAAGGCCGCATCGGCGCCGGCGTCAAAGACAGCGCCCGCGAGCGCGCCGGCGAAACCGTCCGCCAAGCCTATCGTCGCCCTGCAGGCCAATGGCCTGATCGCACGCAGCCTGCGCCAGATCAGCCAATGGGCCGATGGCCTGGGACAGCAACTCGACGAAGTGCGGCGATCGCTGCTTGCCTTGTTCGCGCTGTTCGTGCGCTCGGGCGGCCATATCGCCAATGGTGCCGACCGCCGCCTGTTGCTGCAGGCAGCCGGCGCGCTGGCCGGCGTGTTTGCGGCGGGCCTGTTGTTCGAATGGCTGCTGCATTTCCTGCTGAAGCGGCCGCGGCGCGCACTCATCGAGAAATCCGATGCGGTGGAGCAGCGCGACCGCGCGCACGAAGTGCGCGAACAGGTGGCGGCGCGGCGCGAAGCCACGGCGGCGCAAGTGTCGGAGACGACCACGGCCGAACAGGCCAAATCGATGGCCGGCGTGCAGCCGCCCACCAACGACGTGGCGCTGGTGCATACGCAGGAACATGGCGTGGACAAGGTGGAGCCGGTGCGCGTGGGCGAGCAGAACAGCGCGAGCGATGCGCCGGCGCCGAGCGCAAATGCCGCCACCCCAAGCGCTGCCAAACCGCGCAAGCCGCCGGCGCATGCAAAGCCGGCGCGCTATGTAAATACGCTGCATCACCTGCTGTTCGCCAGCGGCGCGCTGCTGCTCAACCTGTTGCCGCTGGGCGTGTTCTTCGTGGTGGCCGGCCTGGTCTTGCGCGGCGTGGGTGGCGATGAGGAGCGCGTGCACGACGTGGCCAGCAGCTTCATCGATGCCTACATCAGCGCGCGCATCACCATGGCGGTGTTACGCCTGCTGGTCTCGCCGGACGGGCCCGGCATGTGCGTACTGCGGGTCAGCCACCAGACCACCAGGACGGTGCTCGCATGGATGCGCTGCATCGTGTTCACCGCCGCCTTCGGCATCGCGCTCGGCGATGCGCTGGCCGCCCTCGGCGGCGGCGAGGCCGGCCGCATGGCGTTTCTCAAGCTGGTGTCGCTGTTCGTGCACATGGCCGCGGTGATCCTGATCTTGAAATTGCGGCGGCCGGTGGCGCGCGCCATCGATGCCGCGCCCAATGCCACCGGAGCCATCGCGGCGATTCGCCATTGGCTGTCGCGCGTATGGGTGCTGTTCGCGGTGACCTTCGTGATCGGCGTGTGGGTGGTATGGGCGCTGGGCGTGGAAGACGGCTTCCCCAAGCTGCTTCATTTCATCGGCGTGTCGGCCGGCATTCTGATCGCGGCGCATATCGTCACCATTCTGTTGCAGGGCGCGCTCGGGCGCGCCTTTCGCCATCGCGATGGCGACGGGGCCGCCGCCACCGATGCGCGCAGCCGGCTTTCCCGGCGCTATTACCCCATTGTCAGCCGGCTGCTGTCGTTTTTCATTGCGGTGTTCACCCTTATTGCGCTGGTGCAGGCCTGGGGCCTGGATGCGATCGGATGGTTTGCGCACGCAGCGTTCGGCCGCAGCCTCGCTTCGGCGGCGCTGACCATTTTTGTAGCCACCGTGATCGCCATCGGCGTGTGGGAGGCAGCCAGTTTCAGCATCGAGCGGCGCATTGCCGTGTGGACCGAGCACGGCGACGTGATGCGCGCCGCGCGGCTGCGTACCTTGTTGCCGATGATGCGTACCGGCCTCTTGATCGGCGTGGTGCTGGTGGTGGGGATTACCGCCTTGAACCAGATCGGCATCAACACCACGCCGTTGCTGGCCAGTGCGAGCATCGTCGGCGTGGCGCTGGGCTTCGGCTCGCAGAAACTGGTGCAGGATTTCATCACCGGCATTTTCCTGTTGATGGAAAACGCCATGCAGGTGGGCGACTGGGTTACCGTGGCCGGCGTTTCCGGCACGGTGGAAAACCTTTCCGTGCGTACCGTGCGGCTGCGCGGCGGCGACGGTTCGCTGTACACCATCCCGTTCAGTTCCGTCACCACGGTAAACAACACCAACCGCGGCATCGGCAATGCGTCGTTGCACGTCAGCATTGCCTACGGCACCGATGTGGAGCGCGCGACGGAAGAGCTGGCCCGGATCGCCAAGGAAATGCGCAGCGACCCGGCGTTCCGCAACCTGATCCGCAAAGACCTGGAGATCTGGGGCGTGGACGCGATGGACGGTTCCAAGGTCACCATCGTCGGACAGATGCAATGCGTCGACACCGGGCGCTGGGGCGTGCAGCGCGAGCTCAACCGGCGCATCGTGCGGCGTTTCCGCGAGATCGGCATCGAGATGGCCAATCCGCACACCAGCTACCTGCTGCACCCGCAGGAGGAAGAAAGGCCGCAAGACGGCAAGCAGAAGCCGAAGACATCCGCGCAGTGAATTCATGCCGCGACATGGTCTTCATCGCCGCGACGCTAATTTCATGGCAACACAGGAGAAAATCATGAGCATGTTGCAGGTTGAAACGGATAACCTGGGGCGTCCGATCGAGTTGTATTACGAGGACATCGGCTACGGCCCGCCCGTCGTCCTGTTGCACGGCTACCCCTTCGACCACGCCATGTGGGAAGAGCAGGCCTTTGCGCTGGCCAGTGGCGGCTGCCGCGTGATCAGGTATGACCGCCGCGGCTTCGGCAAATCGTCCAAGCCTTCGGATGGCTACAATTTCAACCGCTTTGCCGACGACCTGGAGGCGCTGCTGGGAACGCTCGACCTGCACGATGTGACCTTGGTGGGCTTTTCGATCGGCGCCGGGGAAGTGGTGCGCTACATGAGCCGCCATCTCGGCCAGCGCGTCACCCGCTTCGCCCTGGTCAGTACGGTCACGCCCACCATGACCAAGAGCAAAGACAACCCCGACGGTGCCGACGAGGCCAGGTTCGACGACATCTGCACGCGCATCCGCGCCGACCGCTTCACCTATGTCGACCAGTTCGTCGATCTGCTGTTCGAGGGCACCAGCATCAGTCCCGTCATGGTGGACTGGGCCAAGTCACTGACCGAACCGGCCTCGCGCATCGCCATGATCGGTTGCGTGCGCGCCTTCGCGGACACCGATTTCACCGGCGACATGGGCGCGGCGATCAATCTGCCGTCGCTGGTGATCCACGGCACGGAAGACCGCGTGGCGCCGTTCGCCGCGCACGGAAAACGCACGGCGGACCTGCTGCCGGGAAGCGTCCTGCGGCCGTACGAAGGGGCAGGGCATGGCTTGTTTGCAACTCACGGCGCGATGCTGAGCGAAGATTTGCTGGGGCTGGTCCGCACGCCCCCGTCGCAGACCTTGCCGCCGCCGGTATTTTGATGGGCGTCGCTTCTTGCGCCCTCTCCCCTTCGGGGGTGAGGGCTGGGGTGAGGGGTGAATCTAGTCTTGCCGCTATTCCGGCACAAAAGCCGAAGTTTTCACCAGTGCTATTTCGGAGCGAGGAATCGGCGGATCCCCGGTTTATGGCGATGTTAGGGTTTGGCGTTGCCTCCCCGCCAACCTACGAGGGATCGCCTCGTGGATTGCTAAAAGAACGTCTGCACCACATCCACCACGTTGTAGTCATCATCGATCACCGCCATCTGCCGCCACTTGTCGAAGGTAAGGCAGGGATGGGAGATGTCGAAGGCGATCATGTCCCCTATGCGGATATCGTCGCCGGCGGCGATGTGCAGATAGGCATGCTGGTCCATCATGCCGGTGATTTTCCAATGCGCGGGCGCAGGAGCGGTTACAGATTGGCCTGGACGAAAGTGCGCAGCCGGCGCGGGCAGGCCCGCATCGAACGCAGCGTCGCGCTTGCCCAGGGCTACGATGGCGCGTTCGGACTCGGGTACGGATTGCACGTAGGCCCATAACTGCAAGGCCGGCAACAGGCTGGTCCGCATGCGTTGCGCCACCGGATTGCGCGTTTCGACCTGCGCTTGCGCGCTGCGATAAATGCCTACGTCGTGCGTGAGATAGCAGCCAGGGCGCAGCACCACATCCAGCGGCGCGCCGATGTCCGCCTTGGCAAACTCTTCGGCAACCACGTCATACCAGGCCGAACCTGCGCCACTCAGCACCGCAGGCGAGCGCTCAATCCGGCCCGCGTCAGCAAGGTCGTGCAGCGCGCGTACCGCACGCTGCAGCAGGGCGCGAATCGCCGCTTCGTCCTGCAGCACGCCTTCGTAGACTTCCACGCCGGCCAGCTGGACCGCGCCGTTGGCCTTGGCCAGCGCGTCGAGCACCGCCTGCCACTGCGCCTCATCGCGCACGCCGGTGCGTCCGCCTGTGACGCCCAGTTCGATCAGCACCTGCACCGGCCGCTGCGCCGCGCCGAAATGCGCCGCCAGCTGTTGGACCTGGTCGGGCGAATCGACCAGGCAGAAATACTCGAAGGACGGGTCGGCCAGCAGCTCGGCCACGATCGCCATGTTGCGCCGGCCCACCAGCTGGTTGGCCATCAACACGCGACGCACGCCATGCGCATAGGCCACGCGCGTCTGATGCGCGGTCGCCAACGTGATGCCCCACGCACCGGCGGCGAGCTGGCGCGCGAACAGGCGCGGCGCCATGGTGGTCTTGCCATGTGGCGCAAGCTTGGCGCCGTATTCGCTGGCGAAGCGCTGCATCCATGCCAGGTTATGCTCCAGCCGCGACTGGGAGAGCACTGCCGCGGGCAGGCTGAGATCTTCCTTCAGCAGGTTCCAGCCGAGCGTGGCGATCGCCTCCGGCGGACACGGCGCTTCCAGTGCGCCCAGCCCTTTGTCGAGCGGATCAACGACAGATAGGCGTGCATCGGCTTGGTAGTTTTTGTCGTGCATGGGAATCATCCTGAATTCCGTGGCGGATACGGAGATGTTTGACCGGATCTTAGCCAGGAATCTACGCTCGGGACCATTCGTGCTTCGTTTCCATGTCTTGTTTCTCCACTCCAACCAGAGGATTCTCCATGAGCGATTCCATCGTGCGATTCGGTGCCGAAGGCGGCGCCGGTACCGGCGGCCAGCATCTTCCGTTTGCGCGCGCAGTGGGCGCCGATGGCTGGCTGTTCGTCTCCGGCCAAACGCCCATGGTCAATGGCGAAGTGATCCACGGCGGCATCGTCGAGCAATCGCACCAGGCCATCCGCAACCTGGTCGCCATCCTGCAGGAGGCCGGCTACGGCACCGAGCATGTCGTGCGTTGCGGCGTATGGCTGGACGATCCGCGCGATTTCCCATCGTTCAATCGCGTGTTCAGGGAATACTTCGGCGCGCATCCGCCGGCGCGCGCGTGCGTGGTGTCGAGCATGGTGGTGGATTGCAGGGTCGAGGTGGATTGCGTGGCGTACAAGAAGCCGTAGCAGGCTTGAAGCTTTCGATCTGGCGAGGATTCGTTCCCACCCCTGCGAAGTACTTGATTAGCGCTATGTCTCAGTTGCGCGACATATAGCTCCCTCCCCTGCGAAGTAGGGGAGGGCTGGGGTGGGGTTGTTCGAGCTTGCAGCTCACCCCACCCCAACCCTCCCCTACTGCACGTAGGGGAGGGAGCGGATCCGGCGAACTGAGACTCGACGCTAATCAGGTGCGAAGTAGGGGAATGTTGCGAACAACAAACTTCATTTTTTAAGGCAGCACGGAAACATTATGAGCCCAACGCAAACCACCACCTTGCTTCACGGCAATGGCCTGCTGCTGGCAGCCGCGCTCGCCGTGCTGCTGCTGATCTACCTGATCGCCGTGCGCAAGCTCCATCCGTTCGTAGCGCTGATGGTGATCTCGCTGTGCCTGGGCGCGGCGGTGGGCATGCCGTTGAAAAGCTTGGTGAAGGCGTTCGAAACCGGTGTCGGCGGTACTTTGGGGCATATCGCCTTGCTGCTTGCGCTGGGCACCATGCTGGGCAAGATGATGGCCGAATCCGGCGGCGCCGAGCGCGTCGCGCGCACGCTGGTGGCCACCTTCGGCGAACGGCGCGCGCATTGGGCGATGATGCTGATCGCCTTCATCGTCGGGCTGCCGGTGTTTTTCGAAGTCGGCTTCGTGCTGTTGATTCCGCTGGCCTTCAATATCGCCCGGCGCACCGGCACGCCGATCTTGCTGGTCGGCCTGCCGATGGCAGCCGGCTTGTCGGTGGTGCACGGGCTGGTGCCGCCGCATCCGGCCGCGCTGCTGGCGGTGACGGCTTATCACGCGGATATCGGCAGAACCATCGTCTACGCTATGCTGGTCGGCTTGCCGACGGCAGCCATCGCCGGCCCGCTCTTCGCCAAGTGGATCACGCGCTACGTCAGCGCCGACCTGGATCATCCGCTTGCCAGGCAGTTCATGGAAGCCGACGATCCATCGCGCGCATTGCCGGGCTTCGGTGTCACGCTGCTTACCATCCTGCTGCCGGTGTTGCTGATGTTGCTCGGTAGCTGGGCCGATGCGCTCGCTACGCCGGGCAGCCTGGCCAACGACGTGCTCGCGCTGTTCGGCAACTCGGTGATGGCGTTGCTGGTAGCGGCCCTGCTGAGCTTCTACACCTTCGGCAAGCGGCGCGGTTTCAGCCGCGACACGGTGCTGGCCTTCAGCAACGATTGTCTCGGGCCGACCGCCACCGTGCTGCTGGTGATCGGCGCAGGCGGCGGCTTTGGCCGCATATTGATCGATTCGGGCATCTCCGACGCCACCATCGCTGCCACGCAAACGGCGCATCTGTCGCCACTGCTGTTCGGCTGGCTGGTCGCCTCGCTGCTGCGTATCGCCACCGGCTCGGCCACGGTCGCCATGAGCACCGCCTGCAGCATCGTTGCGCCGATCGCCGCTGCCGCGGGCAGCACCGTGCATCCGGAGTTGATGGTGCTCGCCACCGGCGCCGGCTCGCTGATTCTTTCCCACGTGAACGACGGCGGCTTCTGGATGGTGAAGGAATTCTTCAACATGACGGTGACGCAGACGCTGAAGACCTGGACCGTGCTGGAGACGCTGATCTCCGTGGTGGCGTTGCTGCTGACCTTGGGTTTGTCGGCGATCGTGTAGATGCCGTGCGATGGCTACGTTTGGGTCATGCGGCCTTGTTCGTGATGATGCGCCGCACCTTGCCTTTGAACTTTTGCTCCGCCTGCCACAAGTCGTATTGCGCCTGCATGCCCAGCCAAAGCCCGGACGTGGTGCCTAAGGCCTTGGTAAGGCGGATATCCATCTCGGGACTGACCGCTGCCTTGCCGTTTAATACGCGATACAAGGTGCCGCGATCCACACCCAGGCGTTCGGCAGCTTCCGTCACGCTGATTTCGGTGAGCCATTCGCGCAGGACTTCACCGGGATGTGCGGGGTTGTGCATTTTTGCCATGTCGTTGTTCTCTAATGATAGTCCTGATAGTCGACCAGCACGGCGTCGCCATTTTCGAATGCAAACGTTAGACGCCAATTGCCACTCACCCATACGGACCAATGCCCGGCATGATCGCCTTTCAGCGAGTGCAACTTCCAGCCGGGGGCGTTCATGTCTGCTGGGCCCTTCGCCGTATTGAGCACTGTGAGTTGTATGCGTAGCTTTTTTGCATGAGCCGCTTGAACGCCACGGGTTGATCCGGTCTCAAAGAAAGGCTTGATCCCTTTGTGCCTGAACGTCCGTATCATGGCCCGATGGTAGCGTGTTGCGCTACGCGCCACAATGATGGCATTCGTGGGTGTTTGAATGGCGACGCAGGCTGAAATTTCCTCCCAGCCTACAACTCCCCACGCGCCGCCAGGGTTTCAATCCGGTCCGCCGTTCTGCACGCAATCGCCTGGATCGTCAGCGACGGATTCACGCCGCCCACCGTCACGAACACCGAACCGTCGCAAATCCATAGATTGGGGATGTCCCAGCTGCGGCAGTCCGCGTCGACCACGCTGGTGCGCGGATCGCTGCCCATGCGGCAGCTGCCATTGATGTGGCAGGTGTCATCGGTTTCGCGCCAGATATTTTTTGCGCCGGCGGCGGCGAGTGCCTTGTCCATGAAATCCAGGGCATGCTGGATCATGCGGCGGTCGTTGTCGCAGTTGGAATGCGTGACGCGCGCGATCGGCAGCCCGTATTGGTCTTTCTCGTCGGCGAGGGTAATGCGGTTGCGTTCCTGCGGCATGGTTTCGCCGACCATCTTCAGGCCGACCTGGTGGTTGTAGTCCTGCATCTCCCGCACCAGCGCCTCGCCCCAAAGGCCGCGCCGGCTTTCGGTCGTGGACCACAGCACGGGCAGCGGGCCCTGGCTCATGTAGCAGTAGCCGCCGAAGAAATCCTTGCCTTCGTCGGTGTAGTTCCAGTGCTCGGTAAGCGCCAGTGACGGCGGCCCTTTATAGGCGCGGATCTCCTCGTCCATCAAACCCCACACCGCCTGGTTGGACTGCACCATGAAGTTCTTGCCGACCAGGCCGGAGCGGTTGGCGAGGCCCTCCGGAAAGCGTCCGTTGGCCGACATCAGCAGCAAGCGCGGCGTTTCCACTGCATAGCCCGCCACCACCACGTGCTTGGCGCGCTGGAACTGCCAGCGTCCTTCGCGGAAATATTCCACGCCGGTGCATAGGCCCGCGTCGTTGACCACGATTCGGCCGACCATCGCCAGGTCGCGGATTTCCGCACCGGCTTTCACCGCGCGCGGTATCCACACGTTGAGCGTGCTCTGCTTGGCATTGGTGGAGCAGCCCGATACGCAGAAGCCGCGGTACGCGCAAGGATGCGCCAGGCCGCGCGGCGCGGAAAGCGTGGCCAGCGGCGTGGGCGACCATTTGATGCCCAGGCGTTCGGCCCCGCGTGCCAGCACCATCGCGGCGGCATTCAATTCATGTGCGCGATACGGATAGCGGCCGCGCTTCGGGCCCCAGGGATAGCGCACGGGGCCGGAGATTTTCAGCGCATCCTCGACCATGTCGTAGTAGTGCCACATCTCGCGCCAATCCAGCGGCCAATCGTCGGCGTAGCCGAGCGCGGTGCGCGACTTGAACCATTCGGGCCGGAAGCGCAGCGACACCATCGCAAAATGCACCATGCTGCCGCCGACCGCCTTGCCGCTGTTGTTGCTGCCGAGCTTGACCGGATCTTCGCCGTCGCACAGGCGCTCGTCGGTCCAGAACAGTTTTTTCTGGTGCGACTCGTCGGATGCGAATTCCTCCAAGGGGCGCCACCACGGGCCGGCGTCGAAAGCCACCACCTTGAAGCCTTTTTCGGCCAACCGGCAGGCGAGCGTGCCGCCGCCGGCGCCGGTGCCGACGATAGCGAAATCCACGGCGTCGTTCTGCGGGTATTCGCGCATCGGCATCCAGCCGCCCACGCGCATGACATCCGGTGCGCGCCCGTGCTTGCCGCGCGGTTCGTGCTGCGGATCAGCGGACACGGCGATTTTCCCGCAGTGCTTGGTGTTCCTTGCCGGGCTTGGCTTCGGCCGGTTCCCACGGATCGCGGCGGTCGTAGTACATGCGCACGTAGCCGCGCGGATTGGCCGGCCCCCCAAAGCCGATCTCGTTCCAGGCATACGGGTGCGAGTAATACGCGCCGCAGATATCCGGCAGCACGCGCTGGGAGAAGAACAATGCCGGCTCCATGCCGCGCCAGAAGCCGCTGGCAACTTCATCGTGCTGGATCTGTTTCAGCAGTGCATGTTGATGGTCGCGTTCGATGCTGGCCAATGGCAGGCCGTGGCGTACTTTGCTTTCTTCATCCAATGCGCTCAGGCCGATGCACCAGGCTTCGCGCAGCGGCGGCAGGCGCGCATAACGAAAACCGTCGCCGGCATTCGCCTTCAGGCGCGCGTCGATCATGCTGGCCAGCGGCACCGGCGGCCGATCCGTCGGTTGCGGAATGATGCACGCGCATAGTGCTTGCAGCGCACGCCAGCGCACGGCGTCGAGAAAGCTCGGATCGGATGGCGTGGCGAGGCGTTCCTCGATGACTTTGCGCGTGACGTCATCCCATGATGGCGTGTCGCGCCGCTTGAGGACGTCGTAGCCGGGATAGCGCGAGGTATACAGGTTCATCGCCGTTCGCTCTCCCGTAATCGCAGGGCCGCCAGCCCGGCCAGCGCCAACGCCGAGAAACTCGGTGGCGCGGGCAGGGGCGGGCCGTTGTAGATGTTCTGGCTCCAGTTGCGCCAGCCGCCGTGATGCCGCGCGACACCGCGTATGTGGAAGGCGGCGCCGATCCAGCCGATCAGCCAGGTAAGTTGCAGCGCCACGCGCGCCAGCCAGCGTGGCCGTGGGCGGGTGAGCGACGCATGCAGCAGCAACGCAGACGCCGCCGGCGGCACGCTGACCGGCGCATACATCGCCTTGTGCTGGAACGAACCGCGGAAATGCAGCAGCGCCGCTTCGCCGGCATTGCCCGCGAGGCCGATGCCGCTCAGCAAACCCAAGGCCTTGCCTGCCGGCAGGCCGAGCAGGCGCGGCGAGCGGGCCGGCTGATTGCGCAACCGTTCCGCCGCCGCACCCAGGGCGCCCGACAGCAACAAGGCCATCGGTGCGCCCAGCGGCGCAGCGTAGAACAGATTGTTCCAGCTCCAGCCACCGGGCCGCTTCATCACGTTGTAGATATGGAAGCCGGTGCCGGCGACGCCCGTGAGCGCCGCGCTCCAGTAGATGGCGTGGCGCACCGCATGTGTTTGCGCGTTGCGGTCCGCGCCGCCGTGCAGGCCCGCGAGCAAGGAGCAAGTAGCAACCACAGGCGGCACGTACATCGCGGGATTGGAGAACGAACCGCGGTAGTGCTCCATCGCGCTGTCGGTAAGCACGGAGCAGGCGAGCAGGGCAGAGCTGCGGTTGAATGCGCGCGAGGTTTCGATGTGCAGGCGGCGTGCGGGTTTGCGCGGGTTGCGCATGCCAGGCGCGTACCGCGCCAGCACGGCAGCGGCGGCGACGCCTGCTGCGGCGCAGGCGAGGGTGGTCCATGGATGGCGGTTGTTCCTCATTTCATAGGCTCGCCATAATGGCTCCCTCCCCTGCAAGCAGGGGAGGGGAAGTTCTCTCGCGCTCACTCTTTATCCTTGTGCCCCGGCAACACCGCACTCAACACCTGCCGTGCGGTATCGCGCAGCATATTTCCTTGCTCCGGATCGCCGGCCATCAGCGTGGAGGCAAACGCTTTGGCCTGCGCCAGCGTGATGTGCGGCGGAAGCGGCGGTATCTCCGGGTCGGATTTCACTTCGATCACCACCGGGCGATCGGATTTGAGCGCTTCATCCCAGGCCGCGCCGAGGCGTTCGGCGTCGTCGACATAGATGCCGCGCAAGCCGATCAGCTCGGCAAAACGGTGATAGGGGATGGATGGGATTTCCTGCGACGCCTCGAACTTCGGATCGCCTTCCATCACGCGCTGCTCCCAGGTCACCTGGTTGAGGTCGGCGTTGTTGAGCACCATGCAGATCCAGCACGGACTGCTCCATTCCTTCCAGTACTTGGCGACGGTGATCAGCTCGGCCATGTTGTTCATCTGCATGGCGCCGTCGCCGACCAGCGCAATCACCGGGCGTTGCGGATAGGCAAACTTCGCGGCGATCGCATAGGGTACCGCCGCACCCATCGAGGCCAGGCCGCCGGACAGCGAGCACATCATGCCGCGCTGCACTTTCAGATCGCGTGCGTACCAGTTGGCGACGGAACCCGAATCGCTGGTGACGATCGCATTGGCGGGAATGCGCGGCGAGAGCTCCGATATCGTGCGCTGCGGATTCGCGCCGTTTTCGGCCTTGGCCCTGGCGCGCGCATCCAGTTTCTTCCACCAATCGGCTGTCCACTTCTCGATCTTCTCGCGCCAGCTGCGGTCTTCCTTGTCGTGCAACAAGGGCAGCAACGCGCGCAGGGTTTCGGCGCTGTCGCCCACCAGGTTCACTTCCATGGGATAACGCAGGCTCAGCATGTCGGCCTTGATGTCGATCTGCACGCCGCGCGCCTGGCCTTCCTGCGGCAGGAATTCGGAATAGGGGAAGCCCGAGCCGATCATCAGCAAGGTGTCGCATTCCATCATCAGCTTGTAGCTGGGCTCAGTGCCGAGCAGGCCGATCGAACCGGTCACCCACGAAAGATCATCCGGCAGCGCGGCCTTGCCGAGCAGCGCCTTGGCGGCGCCGGCGCCCAGCTTGTCGGCCACGGCGATCACCTCGTCCGTGGCATGCAGCGCACCGGCGCCCACCAGGATCGCGACCTTCTTGCCCGCATTGAGCACCTCGGCAGCGCGGCGCAGGTCGTCGTCGTACGGCACCGTTTTCGGCTTGCGGTAGCCGACGCCCGAATGCACCGTGCCATGCTTGCGCGCCGGCGGTTCGTAGGGAAGCTCCTGCAGGTCGTTCGGCAGCACCATCGCCGTGACGGTGTGCTCGCCCAGCGCAGTGCGTATGGCGCGGTCCACGATGTGGCGCACTTGTGCCGGCACAGCGGCCGATTGCACGAAAGCGCCGGCTACGTCCTTGAACATCGCCGGCAGGTCCAGCTCCTGTTGATAGTGGCCGCCCAGCGATGCACGCGCTTGCTGGCCGGCAATGGCCAGTACCGGCATGTGATCGAGCCGTGCATCGTAAAGCCCGGTGATCAAGTGTGCGGCGCCGGGACCGGACGTTGCGATGCATACGCCCAGTTCGCCCGTGAACTTCGCATGCGCCGAGGCCATGAAGGCTGCCATTTCCTCGTGTCGCGCCTGGATGAATTGAATTTTGCCGTTCGCGCGGTTCAACGCACCGAATACGCCATTGATGCCGTCGCCCGGGTAACCATAGATGCGGCGTATGCCCCATTCGTGCAATCGCTCGACGATAAAGTCTCCGACGGTTGGCTTGCTCATGCGCAGAACTCCGCTTGTGCTGCCGCTGCGTGGCGGTGAGGAAAGGCCAGCAGCGCGTGGATGTGACGCGCCGTGCTAGCGCGGCGCGGGTCATCTGCGAACCTAGGCAGGGCGGCGTGCACAGGCTGTGCAGCTTTTGTGGCTGAGGCATCACGGGCGAGCCGGCGGGCTCATCGGTAAGATGTTTGTCTCGTGCGCAACTCATATTTCGCCGGGATGTGTTCCCTCCCCTGCTTCGCAGGGGAGGGGGCTGTGCAGAAAAGCCGAACTCATCTGTACACATCATCCACGCAGCCAGTGGAAGAATCCGGCGTAACTTCGGTGGGGCGTGAAGCGATGTGGCGCTTGCTGATGGAAGCGATCGTGTTCGGTGCCGTGTGTTTGCTGTTCGCAGGCAGCACGGCGCTTGCGGAAATCATCGTCGCCGCCTTTGCCGGCCTGCTCGCCGCAATTTTGCATGCGCGCCTGATGCATTGTTCCGCGTTTCGCTTCACCGGCAAACCACAGCCGCTTCACATCCTGAAGCTCGCCGCCAAGGGCGCGCTGCGCGACGTCCCGCAAGGCGCGTGGCACGTGCTGGCTTCGCTGTGGCGCGGCCGTTTCGGCAAGCAGGTGATGGAGCCGGCGCCGGTGCTGACAAGCGGCACAGACGTGCATGCGATTCCCAAGCGGCGCGCGCTGGCGATCCTGGCGACCTCGTTCGGCCCCTTGGCCTACACCATCGAAGCGCACCGCCAGGCCCTGCGCGTGCATCGCGCCGAAGGAACGACGAGGGCGCAGTAATGTACTGGATAGCGATCATCGCCTTGCTGCCGCCGCTGGTGGCGGGTGTGATTGCGGCGCGCCGCGGGGTGCTGCGTACCCGGCCGTTGGCGATCCAGTTTCTCAGCACGCTGGTGGCGATCGTGTTCGTGCTGATTTCGTTGGCGATGCAGCAGCCCTCGTACATCGACCTTGCCTTGACCCTCAGCTTGCTCGGTTTGCCGGGCATGCTTGTCTATGCCTTCTACCTGGAGCGCTGGCTGTGAACGCGGTGATCGCCCTGGTGCTGGTCTTGCTGGTGGCCTGTTGTTGGCTATCAGCCGCTGCGCTGCTGCGGCTTCCACGCGGGATGGATCGCTTGCATGCGGTGAGCTTCGCACCCTTGGCGACGCTACCGTTGCTGCTGGTGACCGCACTGCAGACCGGCATGAGCGTGAGTACGGCGAAAGTCGCCTTCCTGTGGCTGTTCAATGCGCTGGTGAGCATCGGCATCGCGCATGCGCTGGGCCGCCTGATGCGGCCGAGCAAGGGTGGTGAGGCATGAAATTCGCGGTGGCCGCTTGCCTGCTGCTGGTGATGTTCAGCGGTACGCTGGTGGCGTTGACGCGCCGGCCGGCACGCCAGGTGCTGATGATCAGCGCACATGGCTTGCTGCTTTCGATGCTGTTCCTGGTGCTGGAAGCGCCTGACGTGGCCTATTCGGAAATCGCCGTCGGCACGGCGCTGGTGCCGGTGATGTTTCTCACCGTGCTTGCCAGCATCCGCGGCGGCGGCAAAAGGAACGTGCCGCGATGAACTACGGAAGGCTATTGCGTTATGCGCTGTGCATCGTGGCATTGTTGGTGCTGGCGCCGGCCGTGGCGCTGGTGGCACTGCGCATGCCGGCATTCGGGGGGGCGCTGCCGGCCTACGGCGCGGCGATCAATGCGCACGTACCGTCCATGCGCCAGGCCACCAACGTGGTGACGGCGGTGATTTTCGACGTGCGCGGCGTAGATACCTTGGGCGAGGAGTTCATCTTCGTCGCCGCCATCACCGGGCTGGCGGTGCTGTTGCGCGGCGGCCGCGGCGAGGATGCGTCACGCAAACCCATCCATACCGATGCACGCCGGCTGCCTGCGCGCAGCGAGGCGATCGCCTTGCTGATCCGCTGGATGCTGCCGGCCACCGTGGCGTTTTCCATCTACGTGTTGGCCCATGGGCAGCTGACGCCAGGCGGCGGTTTTCAAGCCGGCGCAATGCTGGCGTCGGCGACGTTGCTGTTGTTCCTGGGCGATGGCTATCGAAGCTGGCGGCAAGCGGTGCCGCCGATCGCCATGCAGTGGCTGGAAGCATTGGGCGCGGTGGCCTGCGTGGGCGTGGGCCTGTTGCCGATGGCCTTCGGTGCGGGTTTCCTGGAAAACGTGCTGCCGCAAGGCCAGCCGAAGTCGCTGACCGGCGGCGGGCTGATTCCGCTCTTCAACGTGGCGGTGGGCATGGCGATCACGGGCGGCTTCGTGAATGCGCTGGTGGAATTCCTGGAAGAAACGCGCGAGCCGGAGGAGGGTGAGCGGTGATCGTGTTGCGTGTGCTGCCTTGGCTGGCTGCTGCGTGGCTGATGGCGATCGGCATCTACGGCATGGTCACCAGTCGCCATTACGTGCATCTGATCGGCTGCCTGTCGGTGGTGCAATCGGGCACGTATGTGTTGCTGTTGGCGATCGGCTTCGTATGGCATGCCGGGCCGCCGATCTTCTACAGCCATCCGCCCGGCACACCGGCGGTCGATCCGGTGATGCAGGCATTGGTGCTGACCGACGTGGTGGTGGGCGCCGCGGTGTCGGCTTTGTTGCTGGCGATGGCGCTGCAATTGCACAAGCGGCGCAAGACGCTCGACCCGGAAGAACTGGAGCCCATTCCTTGAACCTGCTGCGCTGGATCCCGTTGCCGGTGGCGTTGCCGCTACTGGTTGCAGCGCTCGCGCTGTTACTGGAAAAGCGGGTGCCGCGCCGCGTGATCGATATCCTGACAGTGTTGACCACCGCCGCCATCAGCGTGGAATGCATGGCGCTGGCGCATGCGGCGGCTGGCGCGCCGCTGGTTTACTGGTATGGCCAATGGGCGCCGACGCGCGGGCCGGTGTTGGGCATCAGTTTTGTGGTGGACAGCGCCGGCGCGGGTGCGAGCGCCTTCATTGCCGGCCTGTTCGCGCTCACCTTCCTGTTCGTGTGGCATTACTTCGAGGAAGTGCGCGCGCATTTCCACGCGCTGATGCTGATGTTCTGCGCCGCCATGCTCGGCTTCTGCCTGACGCACGATCTGTTCAATCTCTTCGTATGGTTCGAGACGATGAGCGTGATTGCCTTTGCGCTCACCGGCTACCGCCTTGAAGACGCCGCGTTGGAAGGCGCGCTCAACTTCACTGTGATCAATACCATCGGCAGCTTCCTGATGATGGCCGGCGTAGGGCTGGCGTATGCCGCCACGGGCGCGCTGGACATGGGGCTGGTCGGCAAGAACTTGGCGCAGCACCACGCCGACGTACTGGCCTGCGCATCGTTCGTGCTGATGGCTGCGGCCATGCTGATCAAGGCGGCCGGCGCGCCGTTTCATTTCTGGTTGCCCGATGCGCATGCGGTGGCGCCGTCGCCGGTGTCGGTGATTTTTTCCGGCGTGATGGTGCCGGTGGGTTTGTTCGGGCTCGGACGCTTGCTGACCATCGTGTTCGCCGGCGTGCCCGCGGTGGGTTATTTGGCGCACGCATTGCTGCTGCCGCTGGGCGGCGTCACGGCCATCGTCGGCGGTTGCATGGCCTTGCAGCAGACGCATCTGAAACGCCTGCTGGCGTATTCCACGGTGAGCCATGTCGGCGTGATGCTGGCGGCGCTCAGCCTGGTCACCACCCAGGGTGCGGCGGGATGGCTGCTTTACATGCTCGGCCACGGCATGGTGAAGGCGGCTTTGTTCATGGCCGCGGGCATGCTGGCGGCGGTGCTCGATAGCGTCGACGAGTTCGAGTTGTATGGCCGTGCGCGCGGCCGTCCGGTACTTGCCTGCGGTTTCTTCGCGGCGGCGTTGTGCCTGGCCGGCTTTCCCATCGGCATCATGGGATCGGGCGCCGAAGCGGTGGAAGGCGCGGCAAAACAGCTGGGCCACGCTTGGCTGGGGCCGATCATCATTCTTTCCTCGGCGACCACGGGCGGCGCAGTGTTGCGTGCCGGCGTGCGCATTTTTCTTGGCAAGGGCGAACGGCCGAAGGAGCGCTCGCCGCTGCCGCGGGAATCGGAGCGCGGTCATCGTCCCTGGCTGCTGATGCTGATGCCGCTACTGGTGCTCGTATGCGCGAACCTGGCGGCGGGCAGGCCGCTGGAACGCATGGCGCGCGCCGCGGCGGCGACCTTCGTGCATATGCCGGCGTGGGATGTGCTGAGCGGCAAGCAGGCGTATGCGGCGCCAGCCATACCCGCGGCCGTCAGCGCTGGCGAAGCATCCGGCTGGCTGGCGGTCGGCATCGCCGTGGCGATCGCGGCAGTGCAGTTGTTCGTGACGGGATTGCTGAAGCATCGCGTGTTGTGGCCGGCGCACATGTCGATCAAGGCCTTGCGTGTGTTGCACGCAGGGCGCGTGGGCGATCAGGTGGCGTGGCTTGCCGCGGGCCTGGCGATGCTTGCCGGCGGCATCGTTGCCGTAAGCGTCGTGCATTAGGTGCGTGCATGCCGGAAGGTCCTTCCATTGCGATACTCCGCGACGAAACTTCCATCTTCGTCAACCAGTTGGTGCTGCGCGCCTACGGCAATGCGAAGATCCCGATGCAGCGTCTGGAAAGCCGGCGCGTGGCGGATCTGCGCAGCTTCGGCAAGCAGACCTTGCTCCTGTTCGACGGTTTCTACGTGCGCGTGCACTTGCTGATGTTCGGCAGCTACCGGATCAACGAACAGCGCAGCATCGTGCCGCGGCTTGGCCTGGTGTTTCCGAACGGAACGCTTAAGGCAACACTGGATAAGTATCGCCGTCGTCACCCGCCCTGTCTGTTCGCAGGCCGCAGGGCCGTCGGCGAAGGCAGACTGGCTGTCTGTCGAGACGGCGGACCGAAGGCCTGCGGACAGACAGGGTGGGCCCCACATGCTGAATTCAAGCGATGGGGTGATGTCTGGAAGGCCCGCAGGCTGCGCCGCGCGGCTTGGCAAGACGGCCAGTCTTCCCGGCGCCACGCAACACACCCTGCGGGCCTTCCAGACATCATGACGACGGCGATACTTATCCAGTGTTGCCTTAATTTCTACAACGGCTCGGTAAAACTGCTGGAAGGCAATCCGGATGATATCTACGACTGGCGCGTGGACATCATGTCCGACGCCTGGGACGAAAAGCTGGTGCGCAAGAAATTCCGTGCGCTGGCGGACGCCTTGGTATGCGACGCCCTGCTGGACCAGGACGTATTCGCCGGCGTGGGCAACATCATCAAGAACGAAGTGCTGTACCTGTGCAAGGTGCATCCGCTTTCGCGCGTGGATGCGCTTTCGGCGCGCAAGGCCAACCAGATCGTGGCGCAGGCGCGGGCATACAGCTTTCGTTTCCTGGATTGGAAGAAAGCACACGTGCTGCGCAAGCACTGGCTGGTGCACAACCAGAGCCGCTGCCCGGTGCACGAGATTCCGCTGTCGCGCGGCTACCTGGGCAAGCGCAAACGGCGGAGTTTTTATTGTGAGTTGTGCCAGCGGCGGTATGGCGCGCAAGTTGGCGAATAGCGCATAGGCGTTACGGCAATGCCGTAGGCTGCGATGAAATCCCAGCGTTCCTGGACGGTTCGGTGCTGGGATTTCATTCCAGCCTACGCGGCTCAGCCGTGCGCTTTCCGCTGCGCCTTTTCGCGCAACCGCCGCTCGCGCCACGCCAGCAACGGCTGGCAACTCGCGCCATGCACCACGATGCTCAACACCACCAGCGTGGACACCATGCCGGTGAGGCGCGGCGCGGCGGAGGCTGGCATGCCGTGGGTCAGCGCGTAGCCAAGGTAGTTGAGGCTGCCGATGCCGCGAATGCCGAGCCATCCGGCCAGCATGCGGCGCACCGGGGGCATGCGTGAACCGAAGGTGGCGATCCAGGCCGACAGCGGGCGGATCGCCACGAACAACAGCAGGGCCATCAGCGCGCCTTCGCCGCTCCATCCATGGGAACAGGCAATGCCGACGATCAGCACCATGCCCACCGCCAGCAGGCGCTCCAGCGTATCGCCGAACGAAAGCGCGTCGGACACCACCAGGCCGATGCTCGCCGATGGTTGTTCCAAGGCGACTTCTTCGCGCTGGTTGGGATTGACCAGCATTTCAGCCGGTGGATGGATGCGGTCTTCCAGTTCGTGCTCCACATCCGGATGCGGATGGCGCGATACCACCCGCCACTCGGTGTGCCGCAAGCCGACGCCCGCCGCGAACGCGGCGAGGAATGGCGAAGCGTGGAACGCCCTGGCGAATGCATACGTCAGCGCAATCAAGGCGAGCGCGAGAAAGTCGCTGGGCGCATGGTCGTCGCTGGCCATTTTGGCGCGCGTGGCGATGATGCCGACAATGCGCGCAAGCAGGAATCCGATGGCGAGCCCTGCCGGCAAGGCCCAGCACACGTCGCGCCACAACCAGTGCAGCACGGCCGGCGTGTCTGCGTGGCCCGAAAGCAGCAGCAGGCCCAGCAGCAGGAAGGGCATGGCGGCGCCGTCGTTCAAGCCCGCTTCGCTGGACAGCGCGACGCGTAGGGCGTCGTCGTCGCGCGCGTTATCCACCGACACCAGGCTGGCCAGCACCGGATCGGTCGGCGCGGCGATGGCGGCGAACACCAGCGCCAGTGGCCAGGAAAGAGCGAGCCACGCGTGGCTAGCCCAGGCAAGCCCGGCTACGCTCAACACCATCGCCGGCGCCGCCAGCCGCACTCCCGCACGCCAGGCCGGATGGCGCCAAGGCAAGCGCAGTTTCAAGCCGGTGAGAAACAGCGACACCACCAGCACGCCTTCGCTGATCACGCCCAGCCAATAGCCATGCCGCACCAGCTCGATATTTGCGTAGCCCAGCAGCATCGGGCCGAGCGCCAGGCCAGCCAGCGCATAAACCACGAATGGCGTGACCGGCATGCGCCGCAACCAACCTGCCGACAGCGAGGTCGCCAACAGCAGCGCACCGAGCAGAAACAGCCATCCGAGCGGATTCACCGGGGCAGGCCGCGATCAGTGATGGCGCTTGTTGATGTCGCTGCGCTCGTAGCCGGCGTGGGATGGCGGCGTTTTTTCGATGTCGCCCGGCACGGCTTCATCGGCAGGCGGGGTGTGCGCATGCTGCGGCTCGGCTTGTTCCTTGGCGCCTGGCCATGCGGGTGTTTGTTGCGCCTGCTGTTGCTTGGCGTCGGCGAGCTGCCGGATGGTTTCGGCCGGATCGGGTTTGCGTTGCGGCTTTTTGTGAGTCATGGCGTAGTCGCTGCAAGGTGAGGGGTAAGTGGCAGCCTCACCCACCTTGCGTTGCGCAAGCGTCAACTTTTCCTGGTGGCATCGCTGCCGAAACATCGACATGGCCGCGACGCGCCTGCACGCACGCTAGCGATCTTCGCGGCGCAGCACGCATCCTGATGATCGACGTCGGCCTGGCCCGGCAGCAGAGGGTGGAGCGCCAGATGATCGCAACTTTACGATGCCCCAAAATAAAACAGGCCGCCTTATCGGCGGCCCGGTCGGGCATCGGTCATCCATGTTGAGGAGGGGCCCCTCCTCGGCGCCTGACTTCCCGGCGCGCCATTTATCGCATATCAGCACGTCAAAGTCAGGTCTTTCGCAGCAAGTTGGCCTTTCACGACAGCTTCACAGGCCGCTCCGTGCCTGCCCGATGGCGATTCGCAACGCAGTGGCGGACTCGCGCGGGTCCGGCGTGCCGCAGATCGCCGAAACCACCGCCAGCCCATGCGCGCCCGCTGCGAAAACATCGCTAACGTGCTGTCTTTTAAGGCCGCCGATGGCGACGGTGGGGACCGGACAGGCGGCCACCACGCGAGCCAGGCCGGCAAAGCCGAGCGGCTGCTCGTGGTCGGGCTTGGTCGGCGTGGCGAACACGGGGCCGACGCCGGCGTAGTCGACCACGCCGGGATCGACAGCACGCGCCGCGCTTTCGGTGTTGATGGAGAGGCCAAGCAGCATGTCCGGCCCGATGCGTTCGCGCGCCAGAGCAGGGGACATGTCGCGCTGGCCGATGTGCACGGCATCCACGCCCGCTTCCACGGCCGCTTCGATGTCGTCGTTCATCACGATCAGCGCCGCGGTATCGCGCAAGGCAGCCTTGATATCGCGCGCCAGCGCGATGCGTTCGGCGGTCGATGCATGCTTGTGGCGCACCTGCACCACCGTGGCGCCGCCGGCCACGGCTGCGCGCGCGGTTTCCACCATCGAATGCTGCCGGCAAAGGTCCGGATCCAGCACCAGGTACAGCGAAAGGTCGAACGGTTTCTTCATGCCGGCGTGACCTGCGCCTGCGCTTGCAGCACCTCGCCAGGCAATGCGGCCAGCGCATCGATAAAGCGCCAGGCGAATGAACCCGGGCCGGACGATTCCCGTGCGGCCTGCGTGCCGGCCACGCTGAAACACGCCAGCGCGCCGACCGTGGCTTCCCATGGCATTGCCGGCGCCACGGCGGCGAATGCGCCGACCAGGCCGGTGAGGGCACAGCCCATCGCGGTCACCTTTGGCATCCACTCGGAACCACCGGCGATGCGCGCGGACCGTTGGCCGTCGGTGACGAAATCGACCACACCGGTCACGGCCACCACCGCACTTGTTCGCCGTGCCAGCACCAGCGCCGATACTTCCGCGCGTTCCACGCTGTCGCCGCTGTCCACGCCGCGGCCGGCACTGGCATCGCCTGCCAGCGCCATGATTTCCGAGGCGTTGCCACGGATTATCGTGGGCTTGCATGCCAGCAGCTCCTGCACGGCCTGACGGCGGAATGCGGTGGCGAAATGCGCCACGGGATCAAGCACCCACGGCGTACCGTTTTCATTCGCCACCTTGGCCGCGGCGTGCATGCCTTCCAGCCACGGCGATGAAAGCGTGCCGATATTGATGGTGACGGCGCCGGCAAGGCCGGCGAATTCGCCCGCTTCCTCCGGCGCATGCACCATGGCAGGCGATGCGCCCGCGGCGAGCAGCGCATTGGCGGCGTAGTTCATCGCCACGTAGTTGGTAATGCATTGGACGAGCGGGGATCGGCGGCGCACGCGGTCAAGCAGCTCACCCAAGGACGAAACGACAGCAGGAGTCATGATGCAGCTTTAAAGGTTTGACGGGGCGTGCGTGATGGTAGCTGTTATTGGCGCCCGTAGCCCGTAGGCTCGGATGAAATCCCAGCTTCGGTTTGCATGGCGATGCTGGTATTGCATCCCGGCCTACAATGGCCGCATGGCCGCCAACAAAAAACTCCCGCGCTCTTTCTATAACCGCGATCCGTTGATCGTCGCCGTCGAGCTGTTGAACAAGGTGTTGCGTTGCCACGACGGCCGTGCCGGCCGCATCGTGGAAGTGGAGGCCTATCGCGGCGCCGACGATCCCGCCGCGCATTCATACCGCGGCAGGACGCCGCGTACCGAAGTGATGTTCGGGCGGCCTGGGCATCTCTATGTGTATTTCACCTACGGCATGCATTGGTGCGCGAATGCGGTATGCGGGCCGCAAGGGGCGGGCAATGCCGTCTTGATCCGCGCGCTGCAGCCGGTAGCGGGTCTGGATCTGATGTATGCGGCGCGCCCGCTGGCGAAAAACGATCGCCAGCTGTGCAACGGACCGGCCTGCCTCACGCAGGCGATGAGCATCAGCAAGCTGCACAACGGCATCGACCTGTTGAGCGGGAACGCGTACATGGTGGTGGATGACGGCACGCCGCCACCGGAGCGGCCCGTGCAGACGACACGCATCGGCATTAGCAAGGCGGCGGATTATCCGTGGCGCTGGTATGTGGAAGAAAGCGCGTACGTGTCGAAACGATAAAGCCATGGCGTGCTGCAAAACAATGCGGCTCGGCAAACAGCGCCGAGCCGGACATGAATGAGACCAACGCAGAACTTGTTGTTTTTACCGTGCGCGGAAGAGCCTGGCGATCACGGCGAACGCAGCGGCGAAATCACATTGCTGGACTGCGTGACATTCACCGCCGTGCTGTCGATGGTGATGTCGCGCGGCTGGTAGCCGAGCGTGTACAGCGATTGGTTATGCGCGACGAGCCAGGCAGCGCCGTTGTAGGTGATGCTGTTGTTGCTCAACTGCACGGTGTTGGTGGCGGCATCCACGTCCACGCCGAACAGATAGTTCAACGACAGCGTGTCATGCGTGACGGTAACGTTGCTCGTGCCGAGCATGAATATGCCGAAGCCATGGTTGCTCACGGCGGTGGAGCCGGTCACCACCACGTCGGTGACGTTGTCGTGAATCTCCACGCCATTGCCCAGATTGTTGGACATGCCGGAGCTTTCGATGCGGATCTGCGATGCCGGGCCCAGCGTCTGTGGCTCGATGTCGATGCCTGCCTGCGGTGCGGTACCGTTGGAACCGTTGAAGCTGCTGTACACCACGTACACGTGATTGGCGGCGGTGATCGAAAGACCCTGGCGGCGATTGTTGCTGGCCGTGACGCGGGTCAGCGTGACGTTGCTCGATGGGGTGAACGTGCGCCAGCCAGAGGTGGTGCCCACCAGGATGCCGTCACCCCAGTTGTCGGAAAGGGTGATGTCGTGCACGTAGACCTGGCTGGCTTCCTGGATGCTGATGCCATAGCCCATGCCATTGGTGCCCAAGTGATGGCTGCGTTCGCCTTCGATATGGCCGCCGAGGATTTCGACGTTGCTGACGTTCCACGCCTTCACCACTGCAGCAAAGCTGGCGTTGTTGGGAATGGCCTGCAGAGTAGCGTCGGCCCACAAGGAAAGACGCGTGTTGGAGCGCATGTTGATGCTCTTGGTCGCGTCGATCATGTACGTGCCGCTGGGTACCACAATGACGCCGCCGCTGGCGGGCAGGGCGTTGATGGCGGCCTGGAAGGCGGCCGTATCGTCCGTCACGCCATTGCCCATTGCGCCGAAATTGCGCACGTTGATATAGCCGCTGCCGACCGGGATGCTGGGCGAGGCGCTCCACCAGTTGGCGGTGGTGGCTGCACTGGCGGGCATGGCCGCCGTGGCGAGCGTCAAGGCGGCGGCGATGGCCGTCAAAATCCTGGCGCGCGAGGTAAAGAAGCGTTGACCGCGTGTGGTTTGGGCAATAAGCCCCTGTGCGCCTTGCGGCGCCGATTTGCTGTTCATGGATTAAACCCCTGTTTTGGATTACGACAACGAATTTTTTTGCAGCATGTTTGCTGCACAGCATTTGTTTGCTGCGCGGCTAAGATGCGTCATCGACAAGTGAACGCGCAAATGTGAAATGCTGTTTTTGCTCACACTGCGCAAACGCAATGCCTGCCTGGCCGATTGCGCACGCAAGGGCGTGAACTTGATCGTTAAATGAGCCCCGCTTTTAACGAACAGCGCACAGGCATCTTGTGCGCTTGGACGGCCTGCCTTGAAGCCGATGTGCTTTTTGCGCGCGGAAGTGACGGCGCATGCTTGCATTCGCGTTGATTCGCCGCGCTACGAAGGCCGGAGTCCAGCGATGTGCTCCCTCCCCTGGACAGTAGGGGGCGGGGTGAGGTTGCTTGGGCTTTAGCGTAAAGTTGAATGTCCTGACGAAACGTACGGAAGCCAAGTTCGCCCCCCGCCGCCCGCTGCGCTCGCGCCACCCTGGTCCTCCCCCGGATCGAGTCCGGGGCAGGCTCTGCAAGCAGGGGAGGGAACCGATTGTCGCGATGATCCAGATGCCCGCTTCGCTCGAGTGCAACGAGCACTCCACAAGCGATCCCTATGCCCGTCTGCACATGGACTTTTGCAACTTTATGGGCGTACCCTCGGGACTTATTGTCATACAAGTGGAAAGATCGCGGACTTGAACACCCGCGGCCGCGCCGGTGCCGTCCTGGCGCCGGAGCAGGGGAAATGCATGGTTGAAAGCACAAAGAGCAGCGTGCTTGTCGTGGAAAACGACGCGCAGTTGCGGGATGACATTCTGGTACCTGGGCTGAAGGCTTTCGGTTTCAACGCGGTGGGCGTGGGCACGGCGGCGGAGCTGTATCGCTCCATCGTGGTGGAACGCTACCGCTTGCTGGTCCTGGATATTGCACTGCCGGACGAGGACGGGTTCAAAATCGTCAGCCAGCTGCGCGCGCTATCGGATATCGGCATCGTGGTTCTGTCCGGGCTGGCTTCCACGGCGCATCGCGTGCGCGGCCTGGTCGAAGGCGCCGACGTCTATCTCACCAAGCCGGTCGACGTGGAAGTGGTGGCCGCTTCGCTGCACAGCCTGAGCCGGCGCGTGGGCAATGCGCCTTCGTATGAATTGGCCTCCACCGGCTGGCATCTGGAATCGGGCGGCTGGCGGCTGGTCGCACCCAACGGCGCGATCATGGCCTTGTCGATGCCCGAGCGTCTGCTGCTCAACCGGCTGGCGGCATCCACGCCGGAACCCACGCCGCGCAGCGTACTCATCGACGAACTCTCCGCACTCATTGCGGGGTTCGATCCGGCGCGGCTGGAAATGCTGATTCACCGCCTGCGGCAAAAGGTTCTTAAGAAGTGCCGCCAACCGTTGCCGCTGATCGCGGTACGGGGAGTGGGCTACACCTTGGCGTTGCATTGAGCAGGCCGCTTCAAGGCGCGACAGCCGCCAGGATTTTCATCCCGACTTTTGCCTATGCAATGAAGCGTGGAAGGGCCTGGGCCTTGGATAGAGCGGGTTAACCCTGCGCGCGCCTTAACGTCTGCAAGAAACTGCAAGTAATGGCAAGGTTATGAGATTGTGGGACGGGCGCCGGGTACGTACAGTTCGCTCGCAGCGAAAAGGCGCATAAAGACAGGAAGGTCGAGCGTTGCGATATTCGCAAAGTTTCGCCCCAGGAAATGGGCATACGGTCTCGTTTCGCGCAGCAAGTCTTTTTTTGTGAACGTCTAAGGAGCAGGGGGGGATCTCATTCGCACATCGTGGTTCGTGGACGAATCGCGGGCGCTACATGGGATCTGGGCGAGCCAACAGGGGTCGCCTGCCACAAATACACCACGTGCATCTGACTGGCGTTGAGTCAGCACTCGCCTGCGGCCGTTTTTTTGGCCGCCTGCGATGGGCCGATTCAAGCCGGGGAGGAGTGTTGCGCGTGTCATTTGGAAGAGGTGCGCAGGCACGCAACCGGCCCGCGTGACGTGTGAACAAAGCTGCCAAATCCCACAACTTGAACCAGGTGTAATGCCATGAGCCCCAGCCGTCGTCTGTACCGGAACCGCTTCGGTGCGCGGGATGTCGTCATGCCCGAAGCCAACGCTTCCATCGCTCCCGACACCGCACCGCGCATGCACGTCATCGGCCGCAGGCTAGCCGCGCTTTCGCTGCTGGCCACCGCGCTGGGCATGACGGGCCTGGCACAAGCCAGCGGCGGCCCCACCGGGGGCCAGATCGTCGGCGGCTCCGGCCAGATCCAGCAGGTGGGCAACACCACCACCATCCGGCAGAACAGCCAGACGCTGTCGCTGAACTGGCAAAGCTTCGACATTGCGCCGAACCAGACGGTGAACTTCCTGCAGCCGGGCAGCGGCGCGATTGCGATCAACCGCATCTTCAGCAGCACGCCCAGCGAGATCTTCGGCCACCTGAACGCCAATGGCCAGGTGTGGCTGATCAACCCGAACGGCATCCTGTTCGGGCAGGGCGCACAGGTGAACGTCGGCGGCCTGGTGGCCTCCACGCTGGATTTCGACGACAGCACGCTCGATTCCAGCAACCGCCGCTTCAGCGGCAACGGCAAGGGCAGCATCATCAACCGCGGCAGCCTCACGGCCGGCAACGGCGGCTACATCGCACTGCTCGGCAACCAGGTTTCCAACCAGGGCGTGGTCACCGCGCAGCTGGGCACGGTGGCGATGGGCGGCGGCAGCGCCGTTACGCTCACCTTCGCCGGCAACCAGGTGGTGCACCTTGAGGTCGACCAGAGCACCTTGAACAACCTGGTGGAAAACCGCCAGCTGGTCGTGGCCGACGGCGGCCGCGTGATCATGACCGCGGGCGCCAAGGACAGCCTGCTCGCCAGCGTGGTGAACAACACCGGCGTGGTGCAGGCGCAGACGGTGCAGAACCACAATGGCGAGATCACCTTGCTGGGCGGGATGACGGCGGGGCAGGTGAATGTTGGCGGGACGTTGGATGCGAGTGCGCCGGAGGGTGGTAATGGCGGTTTCATCGAAACATCCGGTGCGCAGGCGCACATTGCCGATGGCAGCGTCATCACCACCAAGGCGGTCGGCGGCAAGGATGGCACGTGGCTGGTTGATCCCACCGATTTCACCATCGCCGCCAGCGGCGGCGATATCACCGCCACCACACTCGAAACTGACCTCGCCGCCGGCAACATTTCGTTCGCAAGCAGCAACGGGGCCAGCGGCACCTCCGGCAATGTCAACGTCAATGCGCCGGTGACGTGGAGCGCCAATACCACGCTCACGCTGACCGCGAGCAACAACATCAACCTTGGCGCCGTTATCAAAAACACCGGCACCAGCGGCAAGACAGTGCTGAACGCGGGCAACGCCTTCGTCAACAACGTTGGCGCTGGGGGCCTGGTGGGCAACTGGGCGATCTATAGCGCCAGCCCCACGGCCACCGGCGAGAACCTGGGCGGCCTCGTGCCCGGCTTCATCCAATACAACGCGCCGATCGGCACAGCAGCGGTAGCGGGTGCCACGGGCAATGGCGTGTTCTACGCCGTCGCTCCTACGCTGAACGTTACGGGCCTTACCGGCACGGTGCAGAAAAATTACGACGGCACCGCCAGCGCCACGCTTGCGGACAACAACTTCACGTACACCGGTCTGCTCAACGGCGACAAGATCGGTTCCGCCGCCGGTACGTACAGCCAGTCCGACGTGGGCACCGGCCTCACGGTGACTTCGTCGGCGTCGATCTCCGGCTTCAACATCGTCAACCCCATCACCGTCAATGGCACGCAAGTGCAAGTGCCGGTTTACGGCTACGCCCTCTCCGGCGGATCCAAGACAGCGAGCATCGGCCAGATCATGGCGGCGCAGTTGTACGCCACCATCATCGGCGATCCCACCAAGGTGTACGACGGCACCACCACGGCCACGCTGACTTCGGGCAACTACTACATCACCGGTCTTGCCGCGGGGCAGAGCATCACGGTGAACCAGCCCAGTTCGGTGGGCTACGCCAGCGCCGACGTCAACACGAACGGTGGCACTACCCCGAACGGCGGCAAGGTGGCGGTCGACGCCACATTCACCAGCACCAACTTCATTGCCGGTTCGGGCACCAAGCTCTCCAACTACATTCTGCCCACGGCCACATCGATTACTTCTGCCGCGCTCGCTCAGGACGCGACCGCTGGCTACGGCGTCATCACGCCGGCACCGGTGCAGCTGAGTGGCGTGCTGACCACCAACAAGACCTACGACCAGACCACCCACGACACGCTGGATACCAGCAACGCCAGCATCTTCGGCGTGGTCGGCAATGATCATGTCACGCTCGACAAGAGCAACGCCGCGGGTATCTTTGCCAGCGCGAATGCCGGCAACAATATCGCCGTCACGCTCAGTGGTTTCGCCCTGGTGGATACGGTGGATCCGAACGGCGCCACCAAGGTCGCCGACTATCAGCTGATCGCGCCGACCAACCTCACCGCGAACATTGCGCCCTACGTGCTCACCGTTAGCGGCATCACAGCGAACGGCAAGTCCTACGACGGGACCACCGCGGACACCCTCAACACCAACAGCGCCCAGCTCAGTGCTGCATTGAGCGGCGACGTCGTGCATCTGACGGGTACCGCGACGGGCACCTTCAGCCAGGCGGACGCGGGCACAGGGCTCGCGGTAGCGGTCAACGGCCTGTCCGTCGACAACAGCAACTACACCGTCAACGCACCGACCGGCCTCACCGCGAACATCACGCCGCGGCTGCTGAACATCCAGTTCAGCGGCAGCGCCGACAAGATCTACGACGGCACCGATTACGCCACGCTGTCCACAGGCAACTTCACGGTCAGCAACGTCGTAGCGGGCCAGACCGTTTCGGTGAACCAGGCGCCTGCGATCTACTCCGGCGCGAGTGCGCCCAACGTCGGCACCGACACGGTGACGGCCACGCTGCAATCGTCGGATCTCAATTTCGCCAATGGCGCCAAGACCGGCAACTACACCTTCAACACCAGTGTCGTCGGCAGCGGCCACATCACGCCCGCGCCGCTGACGTTGACCATCAACGGCAACCCCACGCGCACGTATGACGGCGCCGGCGATACGTCGGCCACGCTGTCCGGCGTCAGCTACACGCTATCGGGCGTGATCCCGGGCGAAAGCATCACGGTGAATGGCCCGGCCACGGGCAATTACTACGACACCGCCAACGGCGCGGCTCCAGGTCCGGGCAGCTACGAGGGCAACGCTGGCACATGGGGCGTTGTCGCCGCGCTGTCCAGCGGCAACTACACGGCCAACGGCAGCACCTTGCTGTCGAACTACTCGTTGCCGACTCTGGCGTTGGGCTACGGCACCATCACGCCGGCGCATGTGGGCATCTATCTCGTCACAGACGTCAACGGCAGCAAGGTCTACGACGGTACCAACACGCTCACGATCGCGCCGGGGTCTTCCACCAACTACCTCGTGCTGGGCGGCCTCCAGGGAAGCGACCAGGCCACGCTGACTTCGAGCGTCACCGGTACCTTCGCCAGCAATAACGTTGGTTCGCAGCCGCTCACCGTTGCAAACCTGGTGGCGACGGATTTCACTTTCACCAGCGGCAGCGCAAGCAACTACACCTTCCCGGAGAGCGTTACCGGGACTGGCAGCATCATCGCCAAGGATCTGTACATCACGCTCAACGGCGTCACCAAGCAGTACGACGGCAACACGACGGTGCTGCCGCTCTCCAACAGCAACTTCACCGTTTACGGTTACGTCAACAACAACACCAGCGGCACGCAGGACAGTGGCTGGGTCAGCGGGCAGGGCGCCACCATCACGCCCACGGCATCGTTCACCTATCAGTCGCCGAACGTGGTTCGCGACGGCAGCGGCAACGTGCTCAGCAACCGGATCGGCGTCACCGGCACGCTCACCCAGAACAACTACGCTGCCAACGGCGGCACGCTGCTGACCAACTACAACCTCGTCTACAACGTGAGCGGCATGGGCACCATCACGCCGGCGCCGTTGTACGTCACCGGCGTCTATGCGCAGAACAAGGTCTACGACACGACCAACGCCGCCACCGTCAACATCGTCAACGGCCAGTTGGCCGGCCTTGCCGGCGTGGACAAGAACAACAGCGCCATCACGCTGACCATCGGCACCACCACCACCGGCAGCATCGCCGGCAATGGCGCCGTCACCGGTTCGACCGTGAGCGGCACGTTCGCAACGTCGGATGCAGGCAACGGCCAGACGGTATCCACCGTCTTCAGCCTCGGCGGCAGCTCGGCCGGCAATTACAACCTGGTGGTGCCTGCTCTTGCCGCCAACATCACGCCGGCGCCGTTGACCATCAGCGGCATCGTCACCAACAACAAGGTGTACGACGGCACCACCACCGCCACGTTCGGCGCCGGCAACAGCTTCACGTTCGATACCCAGAGCGCCACGCTCAATGGCTTCGTGGGCGCGGACAACGCGAACGACGTCATGTTGTCGGCCACGGGCACCACCGGCACGTTCAGCACGGCCAACGTCGGCAGCAACCTCAGCGTCACCGGCGTCAACGGCTTTTCGCTGAGCGCGGGCACGGGCGGCGACAAATCCAATGACTACTACGTGGTGCAGCCCACGGGCCTGACCGCCTCCATCACCAAGCGGCAGCTCAACGTCACCATCACCGGCAACCCCACCAAGGTTTACGACGGCAGCAACTCTGCCACCCTCACGGCGGGCGACTACACCATCACTGGCTGGGTGAGCGGCCAGGGCGCCACGCTGCCACAGTCAGCGACGGCGAATTACAGGTCGGCCGATGTCATGGGACTCAATGGCAGCACCGTCGATTCGACCCTGGTGTCGTCCGACTGGAAGGTCGATAACTCAAGCACCTTGCTGTCGAACTACAACCTGCCGACCTCGGCCACCGGCACCGGCACCATCACGCCGTACGTGCTGAATCTGTCCGCCACGCGCGTCTACGACGCCACCACCAACATCTATTCCAGCCTTTCCGGCAACGTCACCAACGCCGACAACGCCAACGTGTTCGGTACCTTGGCCGGCCTCAATGGCGATCAGTTCACCGTGTCTGGCACAGGCGCGACGTCGAGCAAGAACGTTGGCACCTATATCGGCAGCGCGTTCAACCTCGGTTCGCTGGCACTGGTCAACGCCGGCAGCAACTCCGGCACGGAGAAGGCCAGCAACTACACCCTGGTCGGCGGCGTAGACAGCTACAGCATCACCCCGGCCCCGCTGAACATCACCGGCGCATCGGTGACCACGAAGGTTTACGACGGCAACACCGTCGCCACCGTGACCGGCGCGACGCTCACATCGGGCAACGCGGCGGGCGATGTCCTCGGCACCGATGACGTCCAGATAAGCAACGGCAACATCGCCGGCACGTTCAACAACAAGAACGCCGGCACGGGCAAGACCGTCACCATCAACGCCGCCGACATCACCGGCGGCGATGCTGGCAACTACGCCATCGTGCAGCCTGCGGGCCTGGCCGGCACCATCAACCAGCGCCCGGTCACCATCAGCGGCAAGCGCGCTTACGACGGCCAGACCACTGTGACGGGCAACAGCGGCGCCATCACGTGGGCGGCGCCTGGTACGGTTTCCGGCAACGCGAATTCCGGCGTAGTGAGCGGCGATACGGTCACGGTGAACGGCGGCACTGGCTCCTTGGCGCTTGCGGACGTAGGTACCTACAACTCCGACGGTTCGGGCAGCGGTACCTTCACCGCCACCGGCTTGACCTTGAGCAACGGCAACTACGCGATCAGCACGACCGGCAACCAGTTCCAGGTCACGCCCTTCATCATCAACTTCATCGGTTCGAGCACCTACACCGGCAACTCCACCGTCAGCATCAGCGCGGGCAACTTCTTCAACGGCACCAACGCCGTTTCCAGCGCGGGCGCCTTCAACACGGGCATCGGCACCGAGACGCTGACCCTCAATGGCCCCTACACGCTGACCAACAACGGCAATGCCGGCACCCATGTCACGACGGTGAATGCCAGCAGCGGCGCCGGCCTGAGCTTTACCAGCGGCAGCGGCAACGCCAGCGACTACGAAATCGGCAAGGTCACGTACACGGTCAACCCGTACGTGCTCAACTTCAGCGGCTCGCGCACCTACGATGGCACCACCAACGTCAATGCCGGCGATCTGCGTGACGCGACGGCCGGCAGCGGCACGCTGGGTACCGCCACCTTCACCGGTCTCAACGGCGACACGTTCACCGTAAGCGGCACGGGATCGCTGAGCAGTGCAAACAAGGGCAACTACGGCGGCAACGCCAGCGGCACCAGCAGCGCGCCGGGCAGCAGCACGCAGATCGGTGTCAACGGGCTGACGCTGATTGGCACCGGTACCAGCACAGGCACGGACCTGGCCAGCAACTACACCTTCGTGGGCGGCAACGACACGTACGACATCAACGCGAAGCTGGTCACCATCACCGGCACGCGTCAGTACAACGCCGGCACCAATGCCAGCGGTGGCCAAGCGGGTACCACCTGGCAGGTGATCGGCGTGACCGGCGGGGACGCGTCGAACTTGAGCGTCATCGGCACCGGCTCGGTGTCGAGCACGAACGTCGGCACTTACGGCGACAACGGCACCACCGGCGCCAACGTGTTCAACAGCAACGTCGGCGCCGGCGGTCTGAGTCTTTCCGGCAGTGCGGCCGGCAACTACACGCTGGCCACCACGGGCAATACGTTCGTCATCAACCCGTATGTGCTCAGCCTCAGTGGCTCGCGTGCTTACGACAGTACGACCAGCGCCAGCGCAAGCCTGTTCGGCAACAACGGCACGTTGACGGGCGTGAATGGTGAAACGCTCACGCTGAGCGGCACCGGCACGGTGTCGAGCGCGAATGCCAACACGAATCCGTACACGGGCACCGGCTCGACCAGCGGTTCGCAAGGCTTCAACCTCAACACGCTGACCTTGGGTAACGGCAGTGGTGCGGCGAGCAACTACACGCTGATTGGCGGCACCGACTCGCTGACCATCAACAAGGCGGTAGTCAATCTCAGCGGCACGCGTCAATACAATGCAGGTACCGACGCCAATGCGAGTGCGTTCGGCAGCAATGGCGTGATCGATACCGGCGTGAATGGCGAAAAGCTCGCGCTGAGCGGTGCCGGCAGCGTGGGCGGCTCCGACGTGGGCAACTACACGGGAGCGAATTTCAACGCCGGCTCGCTGGCTTTGGGCAACAACACCGGCCTGGCCAGCAACTACACGCTGACTGGCGGCAGCGACAGCTTCGCGATCACGCCGTACGTCCTCAACCTTAGCGGCACGCGTCAATACGATGCTGGCACGGATGCTAGCGCCAGTGCCTTCGGCAGCAACGGCACGATCAACACCGGCGTAGGCGGCCAGACGCTCGTCGTCACCGGCCTGGGTTCCGTGAACGGCACGAACGTGGGCAACTACACGCAGGCAAGCGCGGCGTTCAACACCGGCACGCTGGCCTTGAACGATGGCTCGGGCCACGCCAGCAACTATGTGCTGGGCAGCAATGGCACGTTCACCATCACGCCGCACGTGCTCGATCTCAGCGGCTCGCGTGCTTACGACAGTACGACCAGCGCCAGCGCCAGCCTGTTCGGCAACAACGGCACGTTGACGGGCGTGAATGGTGAAACGCTCACGCTAAGCGGCACCGGCACGGTGTCGAGCGCAAATGCCAACACGAACCCATACACGGGCACTGGTTCGCTCAGTGGTTCGCAAGGCTTCAATCTCAGCACGCTGACCTTGGGCAATGGCAGCGGCACGGCCAGCAACTACACGCTGATTGGCGGCACCGACTCGCTGACCATCAACAAGGCGGTAGTCAATCTCAGCGGCACACGTCAATACGATGCAGGTACCGACGCCAATGCGAGTGCGTTCGGCAGCAATGGCGTGATCGATACCGGCGTGAATGGCGAAAAGCTCGCGCTGAGCGGTGCCGGCAGCGTGGGCGGCTCCGACGTGGGCAACTACACGGGAGCGAATTTCAACGCCGGCTCGCTGGCTTTGGGCAACAACACCGGCCTGGCCAGCAACTACACGCTGACTGGCGGCAGCGACAGCTTCGCGATCACGCCGTACGTCCTCAACCTTAGCGGCACGCGTCAATACGATGCTGGCACGGATGCTAGCGCCAGTGCCTTCGGCAGCAACGGCACGATCAACACCGGCGTAGGCGGCCAGACGCTCGTCGTCACCGGCCTGGGTTCCGTGAACGGCACGAACGTGGGCAACTACACGCAGGCAAGCGCGGCGTTCAACACCGGCACGCTGGCCTTGAACGATGGCTCGGGCCACGCCAGCAACTATGTGCTGGGCAGCAATGGCACGTTCACCATCACGCCGCACGTGCTCGATCTCAGCGGCTCGCGTGCTTACGACAGTACGACCAGCGCCAGCGCCAGCCTGTTCGGCAACAACGGCACGTTGACGGGCGTGAATGGTGAAACGCTCACGCTAAGCGGCACCGGCACGGTGTCGAGCGCAAATGCCAACACGAACCCATACACGGGCACTGGTTCGCTCAGTGGTTCGCAAGGCTTCAATCTCAGCACGCTGACCTTGGGCAATGGCAGCGGCACGGCCAGCAACTACACGCTGATCGGCGGCACCGACTCGCTGACCATCAACAAGGCCGTGGTCAACCTCAGCGGCACGCGCCAGTACGATGCGGGCACCGATGCCAATGCCAGCGCCTTCGGCAACAACGGCGTGGTCAACACCGGCGTGGGCAGTGAAACGCTGACGCTCACCGGCACAGGCTCCGTGACGGGTGCGGACGTAGGCAACTACGGCGGCGCGAACTTCAACGCCGGCTCGCTGACCTTGGGCGATAACTCGGGCCTGGCCAGCAACTACACGCTGACCGGCGGCAACGACAGCTTCGCGATCACGCCACATATCCTCAGCCTCAACGGCTCGCGTGCATACGACAGCACCACCGATGCATGCGCGTGCCTGTTTGGCAACAATGGCGTGCTCACCGGGGTGAATGGCGAGACGCTCACGCTGAGCGGCACTGGCATCGTGTCGAGCGCGAATGCCAACGTGAATCCATACACGGGCGTTGGCGCGGCCGGCGGTTCGCAAGGCTTCAACCTCAATACGTTGACGCTGGGCAACGGCAGCGGTGCCGCCAGCAACTACACGCTGATCGGCGGCAATGATTCGCTCACCATCAACAGGGCAGTGGTCAACATCAGCGGCACGCGCCAATACGATGCGGGTACCGACGCCAGCGCCAGCGCGTTTGGCAACGGCGGCGTGATCGATACCGGCGTAAACGGCGAAAAGCTGGCACTGAGCGGCGTCGGCTCGGTGACGGGCGCGAACGTGGGCAACTATGCGGGTGCGAACGTCAATATCGGTTCACTGACCTTGGGCGACAACACGGGCCTGGCCAGCAACTACACGCTGACCGGTGGCAACGACAGCTTTGCCATTACGCCGTATGTGCTCGGCCTCAACGGCTCGCGCGCGTACGACGGCAGCACCGCCGCCAATGCCAGCCTGTTTGGCAGCAACGGTACGCTGACGGGCGTAAACGGCGAGACGCTTACGCTGAGCGGCACTGGCACCGTAGCGAGTGCAAATGCCAATACGACTCCCTACACGGGCACGGGCTCCGCCGGTGGATCACAAGGCTTCAACCTCAACACACTGACGTTGGGCAACGGCAGTGGCGCCGCCAGCAACTACACGCTGATCGGCGGCACTGATTCGCTGACCATCAACAAGGCGGTGATCAACCTCAGCGGCACGCGCCAGTACGATGCAGGTACCGATGCCAATGCCAGCGCGTTCGGCAACAACGGCGTGATCAACACCGGCGTGGGCAGCGAAACGCTCTCACTGACCGGTGCGGGCTCGGTGACGGGCGCAAACGTAGGCAACTACGCCGGCGCCAACTTCAGCACCGGTACGCTGGCGTTGAACAATGGCAGCGGCTCGGCCAGCAACTACACGCTGACTGGCGGCAACGACAATCTGGCCATCACGCCCTACGTGCTCAACCTGACCGGCACGCGTGTGTACGACGGCATGACGGACGCCAACGCCAACTTGTTCGGCAACGGCGTGCTCACCGGCGTGAACGGCGAAACCGTCGACTTGAGCGGTTCGGGCGTACTCAACAGCAAGCACGTAGGCACGCAATCGTTCGCCAACCTGGGAACGTTGGCATTGAGCGACGGCAGCGGTGCTGCCAGCAACTACACCCTGGTCGGCGGTATCGACAAGGTCACCGTCACACCGCTGGCTATCACCGTCAGCGCGACCGGGCAGGGCAAGACGTACGACGGCAACACCACGGCCAGCGTGACGCTCTCCACTAACGGCGTGTTGCCTGGCGATACCTTGAGCTTCGGCGATGGCGCGTCCAACTTCGTCTCGCCGAACGCCGGCAGCAACGTGTCGATCACGGTGACTGGCATTACCGCCACCGGCAGCAATGTCGGCGACTACAGCTTCAACACTACCGCCACCACCAGCGCCACCATCAGCCCCTACGTACTCAACCTCACCAGCACGCGCGTCTACGACGGCACCACCGGCGCCGATGCCAGCCTGTTCGGCAACAACGGCGTGATCAGCACCGGCGTGAACGGCGAAACCGTGGACCTCGGTGGTTCGGGCGTGCTCACCAGCAAGAACGTGGGTTCGCAGCGTGCGTTCGCCAACCTTGGTTCGCTGGTGCTCGGCAACGGCACGGGCCTGGCCACCAACTACACGTTGGCGGGCGGCACCGATTGGGTGTCGATCACGCCGGCTACGTTGACGGTGATCGGCACCACCACCACCAACCGCGTCTATGACGGCACGCGTATCGATGCGTTGAACGGTTCCACGTTGAGCGGTGTGTTCGGCAACGACGACGTGGTGCTTGGCAACGACAGCACCGGTCTGTTCGGTGACAAGAACGTCGGCAACGGCAAGGCGGTCAGCACCGCCATGACCATCAGTGGCGGCGATGCCAGCAATTACATCCTGCTGCAGCCGATGGGTTTGACGGCCAACGTCACGCCGCTGGCCATTACCGTCACCGCCACGGGTACCAATCGCCAGTTCAACGGCAAGACGGGCGACGTGGTTTCGCTCAGCACCAGCGGTGTGCTGGCGGGTGATCAGGTGAGCGTTGCCGATGTCTCGGCCGACTTTGCTGATCCGTACGTGGGCAATGGCAAGACGGTTACCGTCAGCGGCATCACCGCTTCCGGTGCGGATGCGGGCAACTACGTGATTACCGATCCGGTGACCACTACCACGGCCAACATCACCAGCGCCGGCTTCGATGGCACGGGCGTGCAGGGCAGCTGGATTGCGCAGTTGCAAGGCGGCCTGCAGCCGGCGGGGATCGCCACGCCATACGGTTCCAGCGATGACGACGCGATGGGCGTGTTCACCGGCAACCAGAAAATGAAGCACAAGCCGGTGGAGCGCAATCGCGCGCGTTCGGACTTCCGCGCCGGCCTGTCGCTGCAATTCCAGAACGGTGGTGTGCGCCTGCCTTCGGATGCGTCGCCATGATGATGAAGAACAAGCATTCCACAAGCGGTTATTCCAAGCGGTCCAACTTTCCCGGTGAATCCATGAACAACGTGCCGCACTCGGCGACACCACGCCTTACCTTGATCGGCCTTTCGCTCGCCGCAGCGCTGTGCGCCACGGCGGCGCATGCGCAACACGTCACGCCGCCGCAGACCAACAGCGGCCAATTGCTGCAGCAGATGCAGCCGCCGCCCCAGCCAGCGCCGTCGTCCAATCTCGATCTCAACATCCAGAAACAGAAGCAGGCGCACTCGGAAGACAACACCAAGTTCCACGTGCGTTCGATCGAGATCACCGGCAATACCTTGATCAAGACCGATAAGTTGCATCCGTTGGTGGCATCAGGCGAAGGACAAGAGCTGAGCCTCAATGATCTGAACGACCTGGCCGGGAAAGTCAGCGACTACTACCACGACCACGGCTATCCGCTGGCAACCGCATACGTGCCGGCGCAAACGCTGCACGATGGCGTGGTGCGCATCGCCGTGGTGGAAGCGCGTTACGGCAAGGTGGAGCTGCAGAACCAGAGTTCCGTCGGCCACTATCCGCTCAGCGCTACCTTGTCGCCGCTGCAACCGGGCCAACCGGTCAGCGAATACGGGCTGGAGCGCAGCCTGCTGCTGTTGTCGGACGTGCCCGGCGCCATCGTCAATTCGGTGATGCGTCCCGGAGAAGCGGAAGGCACGTCGGATCTGCTGGTGAACGTGACCAACGCGCCGCGCTACACCGGCACGCTGAGCATGGACGACTACGGCAACGCGTATACCGACCGCGTGCGCCTGGGCGGCACCTTCGACATCAACGGCCTGTTCCACCAGGGCGACCTGCTGGATTTCAGCGGCGTCAGTTCCGGCGGCGGCATGAGCTACGGGCACATCGGCTACCGTTATCTGCTGACGGGGCAGGGCACCACGCTGGGCGTGGCTACCTCGGGACTGCGATACAAACTGGGCAACGGCTTGTCGGATCTGCATGCACACGGCACGGCGACGACGCAGAGCGTCATCCTGTCGCAGCCGATCATCCGCAACGTTGCCGGCAACCTGTACGCGCAGATCGAATACGACCACAAGCGCCTGTACGACGACATCGACATCGCCGGCATCGAAACGCATCGCCATGCCAACAGCTGGGTGCTGACCGTGGCGGGCGACCAGCGCGACAGCAGGGGCGTGACCAACTTCAACATCAGCGGCACGCACGGGCGCCTGTACCTGGACAACTTCCAGACCCTGTTCGAGGACTTTTTCGGCGCGCGCACCGCCGGCAGCTACGTGAAGTGGAATTACTCCATTTCCCGCCTGCAGCAGTTGAACGATACCAATGCGCTGTACCTCGGCTTCTCCGGCCAGCACGCCAATCGGAACCTGGACACCTCCGAGCAGTTCTACCTGGGCGGCCCCAGCACCGTACGCGGTTACGACGTAGGCGTGCTGTCCGGCGCACAAGGCAACCTGGCCAACTTCGAATACCGCCACGATTTCGCCATCGCGGCATTGCCGGGACCGTGGCAGGCCCTGGCCTTCGTCGATAGCGGGCGCGTGCAGGCTTATAAGCAACCCTTCATTCCCGGACAGAACAGCGGACGCTTGAGCAGCGTTGGCGTCGGCCTGCACTGGACGGCGCCGCATGACTGGGTGATCGGCACCAGCGTGGCCAAGCCGATCGGCAACAAGCCGGAGCTCGCCGGCCCGCACGTGGGTTCCACGCCGCGGTTCTGGCTGCAGGTGCAGAAGGGGTTTTATTGACGGTTGCGGGGCATTGGAATAACACCGCCGGGCATGGCGCGACGCGAACCTTCATTCCAGCGAAGGCCCGGTGCTGTCCGGGGAAAAGTTACCAACCTTCGCCGGGGTGGCGAATGGTAGAGTGAAATTTATCGGCTAAGTATGGGCTTGCCCCGGGTGGCCGGTGCTTGTTAGAGAAGGCCCCGTTTTTTCCTTGACAGCAGTGGGCGAAGGCCGAAATCCGGGTCAACCCGAAGCGTGGGTGACTCGCTTCGCCGCACCTTGCGGAGCCATTCTTCGAATGTTTTCCGCGCTTTGCGTTCTGCCCGATCTTCATCGGAATGACATCAGGCGGTATATGCATGACGGTAAATGTTACGTTCGGAGCGCGCCGAAACCCCGCTCCCGGAGTATCCCATCCTGGCCTATCGACCTTCTGAGTTCTCACTACCGGGAGTTCGTGCTAACGAACAATCTTGTGATGAATCGCACGGAGAACAGTAATTTTTCCGCCAGTTGTGCGTATAACATCAAGATTACGCTACCCTATTTCCGAGCGGGGGTATTCGCAAGGCTCTGCAGGATGGTCTGCTGGCGTGTAAAAATTTTGACGTGAATTTACCAAGGTCAACGTAAATCAAGGGAATGTTTTAATGAGAGCATACACGTTTGATGAGATGAAAAAGCTCGTCAAGGACAATAATAAGTCGAGGATTTTTTCCGATGAGTTTGTGGTATGTCTTATTTGGAAGGAGTCTGGCTTCAGGGCCGCTATCAAAAATGCGAAAACGTCGGCCACCGGACTTATGCAGTTGACGATAGCAGCGGTGCAGATGGTCAATGGCTGCAGCCCTCAGGGGGTGCATTTTGAACATTCCGACATGACGGATGCAGCAAAAAATATTCAGTGCGGAACGTACTATCTTGATATAGCCAAAACAAAGCTTAATGGTGTGGATAAATCTTTCGGCACGGGTGATGGGTATTCGAAAACAATATGTGCCTGTGAAAAAGCTCTAGCGTCGGACGGTGCGCATCCCCAAGTCGCACTTCATAAAATCCACGACTGAAGAGAGTCACATGAAAAAGTTCTGCCTCGTTGCGCTAGGTCTGTTGCTCCTGGCATTGTCAACCGTTCATGCCGGAAGTACGCCTGGGTGGGATAAGGGAGTCTTACTCTCCTGGGTCGGAAAATACCCGGCCGAGATAAAAGGCGGCCACAAAATGGGCTTGTTGAATCAGCCAGTTATCGGGGATGCGCTGCGTGCATTGCTGCCGTCCGCTGATTGGAAAGCCCTTGCCGGTTATGACGTGGAAGATCCGATAGAGCAGAAAGGCGATTTCCTCGTCATCAACAAATGCATGCCGCACGATTGTCCGGCGGCCTTTGCGATGATTGTCATAGACACGAGCAAGCCACGGATATGGGTTGGTTTTTTCCAGCGCGAAACAAACCGAGTGTCGACGAAGTGGTACGGCAATGCCGATGATTATTCGGTGCTTCCTGACGATGTCAGGCAGGAGTTTTTGAGCAACCTGGGTCACTAGGGAAATTCGGGGGTGCTGCGTTGAGGGCGCACTACGCCATCAGCCCGCACTCGTGACACACTCCGTACCGACAACGGAGGTGCCACCCATGAAGCCGACCCCTTGGTGGATCGCAGCCCTTCTCCTGCCTGCCTTTGCCATCCACGCGCAGGCCAATGTCGACTGCAATGCCGTCCCGCACGCCGATCCGGCGAACGCCACGTACATCATCGAAGGCGATGCCGTTACGTTGAACCATGGCTTGCGCATGCAGCCCGCGGCGCCCGGGTCGCACAGCATGCACGAAACCAGGCTGATTCCCGGCGCGCAGGTTTGCGGCAGCTTCGACGGCAAGGCGATGGTGGCGACCTTGCTCAGCGATGATCCGGGTGGCAGCGGTTCGTTTGTCTATGTCGCGGCGGTGCCGCCGGACGGAAGCAGTTATCCGGCCGCGTTGATCGGCGACCGCATCGTGCCCAAGAGCATCCGCATCGACAGGAACAGGATCGTGGTGACCTATCTGGACCGCTCCGCCGATCAGCCGATGCATGCTCCGCCTACGGTGACGAAGGTGCGGCGGTTTGGCCTGCAGCAGGGGCATCTGGTGGATATCCCGTGAGCTGAGGAAGCGGCCAGGGCGCGCGCGATGCATCGACGTAAAACCCGTAGCCGTGCGGCATCATCCGCAGCGCCGCGATAGTGGTCCCGGACGCGGCCGCCGATGCGGCCCTGGCGATCGCTTCGTCGCTTTGCGCAGCCGTTGCCAATACCGTCACCGTGCTCAAGCCGCCCTGTGCATCGCGCAGCATGAAACTCACGCTGCGTGTTGCGGCAATGGGCTGTTTCACCAACGCACGCGCGTAATGTGACAAGCAATGCGACAAGCCGACGCGGTCCACATCGCAAACCGCCATGTTCGCGCTTGCGTTGCACCGGTCGGCGTGCGCCTGCGAGGTGATGCATACCGCCGTGATGCCTTGTGCTGTCGCTGGATGCGCGCGCACGGCCGGCACGGCAACCGGCAATGGCGTCGGTTGGATCACGGTGGGGTAGATGGACCCGCCGATGCGGGAAACCTCGTGCGCCGTTTGCGCCATGGCGCAGGCGGGCAGGGCGAAGACAACCAAGGCGGCAGTGCGCGCGTTATGGCGCATAGAACCCTCCCGGCCGATCGGGCGTGCGCTCTCGGAATGAGCGCATGCGCCGTGGTCGACACACTAATCCAGTGCAGGGGGTGTCAAGGTATCAGGCGTCACAAAACCGGAGCCGTTGCAGGATCAGGCAAATCCATTGCTTGCTGATGACGTGTTGCCGCGGTGGCCCGTTCGAGCACGCGGCGACATTGGTCGAGGCAATGGCCTGGTGCGCGCGCAGGTCTTGCGTTTTCTTGCAAATGGATGTGATGCCGATCACGACTTTGCGGCGCGACTTGTTAAGACAGTATAGTAGGACGAATGCGACTGGTCCCTTGGGATAAGTTGTGGCTTTATCGGAATGCACCAGTCTTTTTCGTCCGTGCTCGTGTCTTTGATGACAGGTGCTGGCACGAGGAGAACGGGTGTCCAGTCAATGCATGGTGACAACAACCCTGATCCTGGCAAACAAGCAAGCGACACAGGCAGCACGTGCTGCGGTAGTAACGAGTTAGCAACGCTTTGCGGCGTGGTGTCACGCGCAAGGCCAGGGACAATCATAGGGTGAGGCGTGCGGGTCGTTATAGCGGATGACCATGAAGTGGTGCGCATTGGTTTGCGCACCATCCTGGAACACAGCGGCGAGGGTTATAAGGTGGTCGGTGAAGCATCGACCGGCCGGGAGCTGCTGAAACTGTTGGCCAGCACCCCGTGCGACCTGGCCCTGGTCGATTTCCTGATGCCGGAAGCGGATGAAGCCGCGCCCGTGCTCGACGGTGTCGCCATGCTGCACGAATTGCGCAAACGCTATCCCAGGCTGCCGATCGTGGTGCTGACGATGATGCGCAACTCGGCGATCTTCCGCACCATGTACCAGGAAGGCGTCGATGCCGTGGTGGAAAAGGTGCGCGTGGTCGAAGAGTTGCTGGTAGCACTGCGCACGGTGCGCGCCGGGCGCACATACGTCAGCAAGCGGCTCGGCGAGCATCTGGCGGAAGGCCACGCAATGCGCAGCCAAGCTGGCAAGCTCACGCCTGCCCTGTCCGTGCGCGAGGCGGAAGTGGTGCGCATGTTTGCCCAGGGACGCAGCATTACCGAAATCGCCACGCTCACGCATCGCAGCGTCAAGACCATCAGCCGGCAGAAGCGCAGCGCGATGGAAAAGCTGGGATTGAGCAGCGACGGGCAGCTGTTCGAGTACGCGCGAACGCATGGCCTGGTGGGCTAGGAGCCTGTCGGACTTGAGTTGGCCGGGCTGCAAATGCGCCTGCGCGGTCCATATGTCCGTCGGCTTGACCCATAGAACCACTATGGGTCGGCGAATCGCCGAAAATCTGTCCTCGCGCAGTCGCACTACGCCTCGACCACTCAAGCCCGACAGGCTCCTGGCGCCGACACTGCCCAATCACGTCGTCATCACGCTACGTTGACGCAGAATGAGACTCGTCTTATTTCGTTCGATCCAATTGCCGCCTATTCTCCGGACAAGTCTTTAAAGACGTAGGCATTCCATCCGAGCCATACATGCGTTGCATGGAAGGCCCGCGGTGATGGAACGCATACAGGGGGTATCCGTTATGGACGAACGGATGCCATGGTCATTGCGATGACTCAAGGCTACAGGGGGCGTCACTCAATGCTTTACGCATACCTTTGCGGTGCAAGGCCAGGTGCCATCGGGCACGTGCGGCACAAACCTCCAACGATCGTGCGCTGACGAGGTGCGGCGCGTAGCGCCGTGCTTCTTTTCCCGACGACGCATGGCGCTTCGGCGCATGTGTCATGGGCCATCGATCTTTGCATGGGAAACGTCGCATGGAATCTTCCGAATGCGTGCTTGAACGCAAATTCTCGCTGCCTGGCCTGGCCATCATCCACCGGTTGCTGGAAACCTGCCGGGTGGAAGCGACCTCGCTGCAGGAAGGCGGACTGAGCGGCGCCTTCGGCAGCCATCGGCAAGGCCATGCCAGCTTTTGCAGCTTTGCCACCGATTTCGCACTGCACGGGCGCTTCGCGCTGCCGCAGGGTTATTACCTTTTGTGCTATCTGCACGAAGTGGCGCCGGAAAGCTGGTGTGTCGGCATGTCGCTGGCGCCAGATACGATGCTGCTGGTGCTGCCGGGCAGTGCGTGCGAACTGATGCTGGGACCGGGGTCGCGCGTAAGCATGACCCTGGCGCCGTTGCACGGTGGCGCCAAGCGTGCAATCGATGCGCACGCGGATTTCTTCGGATTGCCCGGGCGGCAGTTCACCTTGTTCAAGCCGGAATGCCACCGCGGCACACCGCTGCGCGCCTTGTACGAGATGCTGTACCAAGGCCTGGTGGACGGACGCACGCCGCAACTGCTGCGCCTTGCCGAAACCGGCGCCATGGACTTCCTGGCCGATGAGCGTGGCATCCGCGCGCTGTCCGACCAGGTCGGCGTGTTCTCGCCCTATTCGGCCAACTATCGCGCCTCCTATCCTGCCTTCCGCAAGGCGGTGCAATACCTGCGCGATCACCTGCAACATGACATCTACATGGAAGAAGTCGCCGCCGTGGCGCAGATCAGCGACCGCAGCCTGCGCATGACCTTCGACGACCTGCTGGGCGTCTCGCCCACCCGTTATCTGACCCTGTTGAGGTTGCACGAGGCGAGCCGCCAATTGGCCGCGCGCGGCCTTGAACGACAGTCGGTGAAATCGGTGGCGATGAGTTGCGGCATCTGGAATCTGTCGCGGTTCGCCGCCAACTACCGGCGGGCGTTCGACGAGCATCCCAGCGACACGCTGATGCGGGCCTGCAGCTTCGCGTCGTAAGAAACGTAGGTTGGGATGGAACCCCAGCCTTCGTTGGCATGGCGAAGCTGGGATTCCATCCCAGCCTACGCGCCTCGAACAAAACCTTTCAAGCGCCAATGCGCACTCACGCCAGCGTACCGCCGCATGGCAGAGTAGGATGCCGCGTATCGCAGCACCCCGCATTTTCGATCAGAGAGGAAGGCAGGAATGAAAAAGCAGCTCCCCGCATCCATCGCCGCCAGCGCGCTGGTTACCCTGTTGTTCGCCATGCCGGCCTTTGCCGCGCTCGCACCCGGCGCCGCCGCGCCCGACTTCACTGCCGAAGCCAGCCTGGCCGGCAAGGATTTCACCTTCTCGCTCAAGGACGCACTGAAGAAAGGGCCGGTGGTGGTGTATTTCTACCCCTCGGCCTATACCGGCGGCTGCGATATCGAAGCGCACACCTTCGCCACCGACAAGGCCAAGTTCGATGCGGCCGGCGCCACCATCATCGGCGTGTCGGCCGACAGCATCGGCCGCCTCAACAGCTTTTCGTCCGATCCGAAATACTGCGCCGGCAAGTTCCCGGTCGCCTCCGACGCCAGCGGCAAGATCGCCGCTTCCTACGAGCTGAAGACCGAAGCTGCCCAGCCCGGCCTGACCGACGTGCGCGGCGTGGCCATCGATCATGGTTTTATCGAACGCACCACCTTCGTGATCGGCCGTGACGGCAAGATCATCGCCACGCTTTCTTCGGAGGCCGATCACCTGCATCCGGCGGACCACGTCAAGAAATCGCTGGCGATCGTGCAGCAATTGCAGGCGGGCAAGGCGCCTTGAGCGCCCGGTAGGTTCGGCGCCGAACCCCAGCATTGCCATGCAGAAGGCCATGTCGGGGTTCGCATCCGCTCGGCGCCAACCTGCGTGACGAAAGCGTGAAAACGCGCAACAGCTAAAGAATCACGCAGCAGTCGTCGATAACTTCACCAAGCCACGCAGGAGGCACTCTTGGTGAACGCGCCCGACGATATGAGTCTTTGCCCGGTGATGGCGGCACGCGTTGCGGCCGACGGTAACCAGGAAACGCAGAAAAAGCCGGCGATACTCATCGTCGACGACGAGCCCGGCGTGCTTTCAGCCCTCCGGCGCCTGCTGCACACCGCGCCCTATCAGGTGTTGATCGCCGATAGCGGCATTGCCGCGCTGGATGTGCTCGCCGCGCACGACGTGGACCTGATCATCTCCGACATGCGCATGCCAGGCATGTCCGGCGCCGATCTGTTGTCGCGTGCGCAGGCGTTGTATCCGGACACCATGCGCATCCTGCTGACCGGTTATTCGGAAATCGAAGCGGTAGCGCGGGCGATCAACGAAGGCGGCATCTACCGTTATTTGAACAAGCCGTGGGACGAGCACGATCTGCTGCTCACTATCCGGCAGGCGCTGGAGCAGCAGCGCCTGCGCAAGGAAACCGCCAGGCTGCTGGCGCTGACGCAGCAGCAGAACGATCAGCTGGCGGCGTTCAACGCTGCGCTGGAAGCCACCGTGAAATCCCGCACCGAGGAAATCCGGCAAACCGTGATGTTCCTCGAAGACGCCCAGCGCGATTTGAAGCGCGGCTTCATGACGATGGTGCAGGTCGGCGCAAGCATGATCGAGCTGCGCTGCGGCGCCATGGGTGGCGAATCGCATCGCGTGGGCATGCTGGCCAAGCGCCTGGGGCTGCTGCTCGGCATGGATGGCCTGGATGCGCAGGATCTCTACTTTGCCGGACTGCTGCATGGCATCGGCAAGCTGTCGCTGCCAGACGAGATCCTGCACAAGTCGATCGACCGCATGAGCTCGACCGAAGCGCATGCCTATTACCGCCATCCGCTGCGCGCACAGATGCTGCTTACGCCGGTGGCGCAACTCAACCCGGTGGCGCACATCATCCGGCACCAGTACGAACGCTTCAACGGCCGCGGCACGCCGGATGGCCTGGCCGAAGGGAACATCCCGCTGGGGTCGAGAATCCTCGCCGTCGCGCGCGACTACGAAGGACTGCAAAGCGGCGCGATCGCGCGGGAGCGTCTGCTGCCTGGGCAGGCTGTCGAACTGATCAAGATGCAGGCGGGCCTGCGCTACGACCCGCAGGTGGTGGAGCAGTTCCTGGAGCTGTTGAAAGACCCGTCGCTGCTGGACGGTTCCACGCCGTACAAGCGGGTCGGCAGCGGCGAACTGATGGCGGGCATGCGTCTGGCCGACGATTTGCGCACCAGCCGCGGCGTGCTGCTGATGACGAAGGGCAGCGTGGTTTCCGATTACCAGGTGTCGGTGGTGCGGCGCTACGAAGCGCAAGACGGCGCGCCGCTTGCCATTCTCATCGAGACCGCCGATGCCGGCGCGCCGCAGCAGGACGCGGCTTAGCCGGTGACCCAAGCGAGGGCGCCACGATGCATGCAACGTACGATGTCTGGCTGCTGGCGCTGTCGCTTGCCGTGGCGAGCGTCAAGGGCATCGGCGGGCCGTGGCTGGGCGGCGCGATCGCGCTGCTTGCCGTCGGCGTGCTTGCCGCCACCCTGGTGATCTCGCGCGTCGATGCGCGCACCGCATTCCTGCGCGGAAGGAATGCCGCGCTGGAGGCGCAGGTGAAACGGCGTACCGGGGAGCTCGAGGGCGTGCTGCGCCAATACGAGCAGACGGTGCTCGCGCTGGAACAGGCGCGCGAGATGATGGGACAGGAAATCGAACAGCGCAAAACCGCGCAGCAACGGCTTGAGATCGAGAAAGAACAGCAACGCCGGCTGATTCACGAACTGGAAGAAACCCATCTGCAGCTGCTGCAAAGCGAAAAGCTCGCCTCGATCGGCCAGCTTGCCGCCGGCGTGGCGCACGAAATCAACAACCCCATCAGCTTCGTGCACGCCAATCTCAACACTTTGAGAAGCTGGGTCAGGCAATTGCTGGCAGTGATCGTGGCGCAGGAGGCGGTTACCGGTGCGCCCGCCGCCAGCATGCTCGCGCCGGTTTCCGCGATGGCCGGGGAGCTCGATCTTGACTACGTGCGCAACGACATCATGATGCTGATCGAGGAGTCGCTCGAAGGCGCCATGCGCGTGCGCCAGATCGTGCGCGACTTGCGCGACTTCTCCCGCCCGAGCGGCGACGAATGGGTGCTGGCCGACCTGCATGCGGGCCTGGAGAGCACGTTGAACGTGGTGCACAACGAGATCAAATACAAAGCCGAAGTGGTGCGCGACTACGGCGAGCTTCCGCTGGTGGAGTGCAACGCCGCGCAGTTGAACCAGGTCTTCATGAATCTGCTGGTGAACGCCGCGCAGGCGATCCGCACCCAAGGCAGCATCACGATCCGTAGCGTGTGCCATGGCGATAGCGTATCCATCGGCATTACCGACACCGGCGGCGGCATTCCGCGCAACGTGCTGGGCCGCATCTTCGATCCCTTCTTCACTACCAAGCCGATCGGGCAGGGCACGGGCCTGGGTTTGTCCATTTCGCATGGCATCGTCGAGCACCACCGCGGGCGCATCGACGTCGAGAGCAGCCCTGGCGAAGGGACCACGTTTATCGTCACGTTGCCGGTGCGGCGCGGCAAGTCGTCATGACTTTCCATGGCAAGAAATACATGGATACGGCCACGCAGCACCAAGTGCCCGTAGGCGCCTCCACCCATGTGAATCGATAGGGAGGCGTAGTCCCATCACGCGCCACCTTCATGGCCGTGGTGCGGCTTTGCCGCCTGAGACGAGCTCCATCACCGCGCCACAATCGGCGCACTTGTTTCCAGCCCCCACTGGTTGAGAAGCAGGTAGTGGCTATCGAGTACGGCAAACGCTGGCTTGCCAGAGGTGGCGAACGTGAAATGGGTCTGATGGCCCGAGGGATCCAATCGAATCCGCTCGCGCGCAATTTCCTTCCCCGGCTTGCCGCTGGCAGTTTCCTCCAGAATGGCAAGGTCGACAGGTACGCTTATCGGAGTGCTTTTTTCATCGCCCGCGGGGGCGCGCTCGATCCGGGTTCCCTGGATATCCAGCGTCACTTCATATTGTCCATCGGCACGCAGGGTCGATCTCGCGCTCAGGATCTGCAGGTTGTAAAGGGCCACACTCTTGAAAAGTTCATCAATGAGTTGCCGCGAAGGCGCGTCTTGCCAGGCAGACAGGAATTGCTGAACAAGTTTGGAGGTGCTGGGGTAGGGATTTGCCTTGAAACGCTCTTCCCGGAAGAACTGTTGCAGAACGTGGGTGAATTGCTCTTGTCCAACATGCTCCGCTATGGCACGTAGCGCCAAGGGGCCCTTGTTGTAGGCGACATATGGCTGGCCGATGGTTTCAACCAGAGGTAGTTCCGGGGCCATGTTGGTACGGTGCCCCAGGCTGTAGCTCTTGAGCATGTCTCGTAAAGTGGCATCGACGGCTTCGAGCGAATGGGTTCGCTCCAGAACTGAAAGTGCCGAGTACTGGGCCATGGACTCGGTCAGGACATCGAAACCCGGCGCGTCGGCGGCGATGACCTGGTGTCCCCACCATTGATGGGCTACTTCATGGGCGACGGCAAAGTAGGGCGTATCCGTGCCATTGGCATCCGGTTTCTTGGCGGAGAACATCTCTACTTCAGGAAGGACGATTATCCCCGGGAATGACTGAGCCGACGTGTGGCCGCTCACTTCAACGAGAGTCAGTTGACGGTGAGGGTACGCCCCCCAAAGGGCGGCGTACGTCGAAAGGGAGTCTTTGGCTGCGTGAAGAACGCCATCTGTGTTCCAGGAGTGCGCAGGGGTGTGATAGACCGTCACGAGAGTGTCGGCCGCATGAGTGGCCGTTGATGCGTATGCTCCGAAAAGGAACGGCATCATATTGAGCATAGGTGCATCTGACACGTACCGGTAAAAGACCCGGTCACCGGCCGTCCAGGTGGATGCGAGTCGCCCGGAAGTCAGGGCTACCTGGCCTCTGATGGTGGACAGCGTTGCACGATAAGTCAGCCAATCCGCGTCGTTGCCCAAGAGATTGCTGGCGTCTCCTGAAAACAAGTTGCGCCTGCTGGACTGCAGGCCGAACTTCGCTCGCATCGATGGGTCGGTAACTTCCAGTCTCGGTTGATAGCCGATGCGAGGGAGTTCGGCGTTCGTGAAGAAAACACCGTTGCCTGGCACCAGCACCTGGCTTTGCCACGTCGGCAGACTGGGATCTTCGTGCGATAGCTTGAATCCAAACGCAAGCGTCTGGCCAGGTGCAAGGGCTTCCTTGAGCCGGTAGACGAAAAAGCCCAATCGCTTGTCGGCAACCAGCGCCTGCTGACTGGCCAGCGTTACCGAATCCAGCGCGAAGCTCCGCCCATACTGGATAACCAGGTCCTGGATGGGGGTGGTGCTTGTGTTGCTCAGTTCGTAAGTGCCCTCGACGAGGGCACGATGTCTGTCTGGATAAATCCCTACGTCCAGTGATATGGACGAGATGCGTGGCTGTGGAAGTGCGGCGTACTTGCCATAGAGGATCTCGTAGGACGCTGCCTCTTCGTTATTGAACTGCGGCGTGACCTGGTTGGTCCAGATGGCCGCGCCAATGCCAATGAACAGAGCGAGCGAGACAGCGCCCTCCCACCGTCGGGATTTGCCAAGGCGCTGCCTGACGTGCAGCCATCGAAGGCGGAGCGCGGCGTCTTCGCCCCGCACCCGGCAGAGACAAGCCAGAACAAATAGCACTGCCGCGCCAGCCGACCAGTACAGGGCGTAAGCAAGTGCAACGGGCAAGGTCGGAAAGAAGCCCGTGACGTCCGAGATACTCTGGGCGGGTAAATGGCCGTAAGTCCAGAGAGGGTTGTCCAGGCGGTACTGAGGGAGAACGACCTCGAAGATCACCAGACAGAGTCCGGAGAGGGCATACCCGGCGTACCGATGATGGGTCAGTGCCTGGAGAAACAGCGCAAGAACCGCGAAATAGAGATAGGGGAGGACCGTCAGGCAGGTAGACACCGCATAAGTGACGATGGGCACTTCAGGAGCTTCATGGGAGAGTTGCCATCCCAGTCCCGCCAACGTGCAGGAGAGCACGGTGATACCGATGACCGCTGCCAGGGCAAGCAGCTGGCCAAGCAGTTGAGCCGTGTTGTCCACGGGGTAGGCGTCGGATGCCGTGGCGAAATGGTGCAAGCGCGCACGCCATGCCAAATCACCGGCATAGAAACCAACGGCGATGTACAAGGGCCAATGAAGTGCCTGGTGAACGGATCCAAGTACGACGCGCGTTGTTGGAAGAACGCCATCAGCGCCTGTGCTGTATCCCAGGTTGAAGCAGGTCGATAGTAAGCAGATGAAGACAAGCACGACAAAGCTTGGGCTTCGAAGAACGGTCATCAGGTCCAGGCGGCACAATGAGCCGACCTGGGACAACCACATCCAGCGATGAAAGCGTTGTGGCGCAGATGACCACCCGGTTGGCCGCCTCGCGTCGGCTATGCCGGGCGCCAGCCGACATGTCCTCTCAGCTGGCAGGTTGCGCCGGAAGGAAAGATAGGTAGCCGCGACGAGAATCGCGCTTACGCACAGCCATATCACCCGGTTCAGACACAGTGCGCCCTGCAGAGGAGGGACGTTGCGATTGACGAATGGGTTAGTCCCCAGAAGGATCGCGTCGATAATGGGCTTGGCCGCAGAAGGGTCCAGAAATACTGCCAGCGATCCGTCGCCCCGGTGGGAAAGTGCACCGACTATCCCGAAGCGCACGGCCATGAACCCGATGAGGCCGACGTACATGGATTTCAGCGAGCGCGTCCGGCTGGCTAGCGCGCCCATGCATGCGCACAGCAAGAGAGTATTGGGTGCGACGAGGATGCAGAAAGCCCATCCAAAGGCATGCCACGGCGTTGGCCCGATGCGATGGGCGTCGACCCAAGGCGCGAAGGGACTGGCCAGGATCACCAGCAAGCAGAAGGCCGGAACGATCAGGGCGACGGCGTATCCCGCGAAGAATCGCCCGAGGACGTAGTCAAAGCGGGAGACAGCCGTGGCGTAGATGAGTGGCGCTGTGTCGTGCTCGATGTCTCGAAGCATGGCTTGCGCAATGAACAAAGGGATGAATACCGTATTGGCGAAGCCGACAAGTGCGATGAGCTGCACCGTCAGCATGGACGCGTTGGCATATACGCCGGGCCGGGCGAGCAGGCGCGAGACATCGTTGATGCCCCAGGCGGAATAGGCGCCAAGCGAAAGAAGCGCAAGCCAGAAAACAGGTGAGCGCAGCTGCTGGCGAATTTCCAGCCGAACTATTTCATTGAACATGCGTATGGGCCGATGCCCCGTGCTCTTTTGCAGCGCCGGTGGCTTGCTCGCCGTGCTTCAAGTGGAAAAAGTAGGCATCCGACAGATCCGGTTCGACGGCGCCGTACCCCTCGGGTTTCTGGTCCGCCGTGATGTGCACCTCCGTGCAGCCCGTTACCAGTCGCGTCGACAGGATGGATTGGACTGGCGGCATGTGCTCGCCGTGACCACGGTCGTAAAGCTTTCGCCAGACTCTGTCCTTGATAGCGTCCATCGCGCCCGTCGTGGTTCCCGAATAGATTACCCGGCCCTTCGAAACGATGGCCATCAAAGGGCATAGCTCGGCGACGTCCTGCACGTTGTGTGTGGACATGACGACCCGTGTCGATCTGGCAACATCCACGAGCAGGTCGAGCAATCGGTGGCGTTCTTCGGGGTCGAGTCCCGCAGTGGGCTCGTCGACAATGACGATCTTTGGGCTGCCCAGCAGGGCCTGCGCTACTCCAAAGCGCTGCCGCATGCCGCCCGAATAGGTTCCGAGCGCCTGCTGCCTCACTTGCCACAGGTTGACGCGATGAAGCAGGTCTTCCGTCACGTCCTTTCGAATGGACTTTGGAATGCCTTTCAACGCGGCGATGTGATCGAGAAGACGCGCTGCACTGACTTTCGGATAGACACCAAAGTCCTGTGGCAGATAACCAATGATCCTGCGTGTCGCGTCAGGGTCATCGAGCAGGTTGACACCTCCAAGGGAGATGGTTCCGGCATCCGGTTTTTGCAGCGATGCAATCGTTCGCATGAGGGACGACTTGCCTGCACCGTTCGGCCCAAGCAAGCCGAACATTCCGATAGGAATATCGAGGTCGACGCCATCGAGAGCGCGGACATTGCCCGAGTACGTTTTGCTCAGGTTGCGGATAGAAAGCATGGTGTCGTCCCTATGACCTTCCCCATGTGGTCACTCAAGCGAGCATAGCCAATTGCTCGCAGCTGACAAGAGTGAAGCGGGCAAGATTGAAGCTGATCGCTTGGCCCAAGCTGACATGTTGGTCGGCGAAATCGTTGTGCTAACGTCGATCGCGTGCAGGATGCGATGGGGGGAGTGCAGTTGAGTCACGTCAATGATGACCTGTTCAGGTCTGATGCTCTGGAAGCACGCAATCACGATTGGCTTGGGACGGTCCGCATCGCGGTTCCCGTCAAGCGTTGGGTCTATTCTGGCCTGACCGCACTATTTGCGGTTAGCGTCGTCATGTACCTTTTTCTCGGGCATTACACCCGCAAGGCCGCGGTCAAGGGAGAACTTGCTCCAACCGCAGGCTTGATTACCCTGAGTGCGACAACGCAGAGCATCGTCGCCAATGTATTGGTGAGAGAAGGGCAGAGGGTTCAACAAGGCGAGCCTCTCGTTGAGTTCGATAACCCGCTTGTCACTTCGTCCTTGGGAGATGCTCGAAACGTCATATCCGACCAGATCGAGTCTCAGCGGACCGGGCTGGAAAAGGATCTGCAAACGCAGCGACGGATAGCGGATAGCCGTGTGCTGGCCCTGAGAGAACGTATTCGCTCCTTGGAAAAGCAAAGCGAAGAGTTGGCCGGCCAGCTGGCACTGCAGGAAGAGCAGACGAAATCGTTTGAAGCGCGACTGGCGAAGATGTCGCCTCTGGCGAATCGAGGCTACCTGTCCGATTACGAGTTGGAACAACAGAAATCCCGGGTTGCCTCATCGCGGGCGCAGACAAAGTCCTTGACGCGAGAGGCGCTGGACGTGCGCCAGCAAATCGACCAGGCGCAGCAGGATCTTGCCCAGGCTCCTCTGTCCCTGGCGCGCGAGGAAACATCCACCAACAACCGTCTTGCAGAGCTCCAGCAATCGCTCGCTCAGAACGAAGGGCAGCGCGCATGGATACTGCGGGCTCCGCGTGCGGGCCTGGTGTCTGCGTTGCTCGTGAAGCCAGGGCAGGCCGTGGCGTCTGGTCGCGTGGTGGTGTCGGTGTTGCCAGAGAACAGCCTGCTCGAAGCAGAGATTCTCGTGCCAAGTGACTCGATAGGGTTTGTCCGCAATGGGCAGCGTGTTGTCCTGAGGTATCAGGCTTTTCCTTATCAGAAATTTGGTCAGTACTTCGGTTACGTGCGCGAGGTTTCGCATAACGCTCTGAACCCAAGTGAAGCCGAAAGCATATACGGTCAACACTCCGACTCGTCGCTGTACAGGGTGGTGGTGTCACTGGACAAGCAATCGGTCGATGCCTACGGGGCAAAGCTGGCACTCATGCCGGGAATGTCCGTGGACGCAGACGTCCTGCTGGACAGGAGGCGTCTGATCGAGTGGGTCATTGGCCCCATCATCGGGGCAGGGCGAAAGACCTTGCAGGGCCAGTCATGACGCGCGTGCAGGATGGTCTTCGCTTCAGCCGCCGTCGTCAGTTGCCGGTCATCTATCAGGCGGAAGCCGCCGAGTGCGGTCTTGCCGCCATCACGATGATTGCCAATTATCACGGGCACGACTTCGACCTGGCGGAAATGAGGCGTCGCGCTTCCACGTCGCTGAAAGGTGCGAACCTCGCATTGCTGATGTTGGTGGCGAGTCGGCTGAAGCTCAACTCGCGCCCATTGAAGCTTGAGCTCGACGAGTTGCCCGATTTGCAGGTGCCATGCGTACTTCACTGGGACTTTGATCACTTTGTCGTTCTGAAAGAGGTCAAAGGGAAGTCCGTCACCATCCACGATCCTGCACGAGGCGCTGCTACCTACCCGCTGGAAGAGGTCTCGAAGCATTTCACCGGCATTGCCCTGGAGCTTGAGCCGGCGGCGGACTTCACCGCGGATGGTTCGCGCGAGCGATTCAGCCTGAGGGCCTTGCTCGCGTCCGTGACGGGACTCAAGCGTTCGCTTCTACAGGTATTCCTGCTTGCGCTCGGTCTTGAGGTCTTTGTCATGCTTGGCCCGCTGTACATGCAATGGGTCATCGACCAGGCATTGGTGTCTGCTGACAGCGAGCTGCTTACCCTGATCAGCGTTGGTTTCCTCCTGCTGACGATCTTCCAGGTTGCGGTGACGGCATTGAGAAGCTGGTCGATCACATGGATCAGCGCGAACATCACGGTGCAGTGGATCGACAGTCTTTTCGGCAGGCTTCTGCATCTCCCCCTGGAATATTTCGAAAAACGCCACGTTGGTGATGTCGTCTCACGCTTCGGATCGATCCAGGCCATACAGAAAACACTCACGACCCAGTTCGTTGGCGTGATCCTCGACGGATTGATGTCATCGCTGACGCTGGTCCTCATGTTCGTGTACAGCGCCAAGCTTGCATTGCTGGTTATCCTCGGTTTTGCCCTGTACATGGCGCTTCGCTGGTATTTCTTCGGTGAGCTTCGCACAGCCACCGAAGAGCAGATCATCTACAGCGCGCGGCAGCAGAGCGATCTGTTTGAATCCATGCGGGGTATTCAGGCGATCAAGCTGGCCAATCAACAAGAGCCGAGGCGAAGTCGCTACGCCAATGCACAGGTCCAGACCACCAATCGCGACGTCGTCATCCAGAAACTTACCATTGCATACCAGGCGGGAAATGGCCTCATCTTTGGTCTCCAGCGTGTGGCTGTGATTTGGTTGGCAGCAAAAATGGTGTTGGATGGGCAGATTTCCGCCGGCATGCTGGTGAGCTTTGTCGCCTACGCTGACCAATTTGCGACTCGTGGCGGAAAACTGGTTGACCAATGGAATGACTTCAAAATGCTGGGGCTGCATGCCGAGCGTATTGCCGACATTGCCCTGACGGCACCGGAAAAGGGGCTTCACGCAGATACCAATCTGGAGCCGCGCGACGCCAGCATCGAGGTTCGTGACTTGAGCTTCCGTTACAGCGATAACGAACCCTGGGTCATCCGGCATTTCTCGGCGCGCGTCGAAGCTGGCGAGTGCGTCGCCATCGCAGGTCCCTCCGGTTGCGGAAAAACGACTCTGGCCAAATTGATTCTTGGCCTGCTCGTACCTACCAAGGGGCAGATACTTTTCGGTGGCGTCGACATCAGAAAACTTGGGCTGGGTCGCTATCGCGAACAACTGGGGGCGGTCTTGCAGGACGATCAGCTCTTCGCAGGATCCGTGGGTGAGAACATCGCGTTCCATGACACGGTCTTTGATGAGGAGAAGATCAGGAGTGCTGCAATGCAGGCTCACGTGCATGAGGACGTCGAGGCGATGACCATGGGCTATCACAGCATGGTCGGAGACATGGGCTCGAGCTTGTCGGGTGGCCAGAAGCAGCGCGTGCTGCTGGCGCGGGCACTCTATCGGAAGCCCAGACTGCTGGTTCTCGATGAGGCTACCAGCCACTTGGACGTGGCCCGCGAACGGCTGGTCAATGACACGATAAAGGGGTTGTCCCTCACCCGGCTCGTTATCGCGCACCGTCCAGAAACGCTGGCTAGCGCAGATAGGTTGATCGAACTTGATCCCGTCGGTGTGGGCGGTGCTGCCCAGTTGGCTTCCGCCGAGGAGGCGATGGTAGCGTCCGAGGCCGCGTGCTCATGAGTTCAACAGGCTGGAATGGCTTTGCGGCGGAGTGTCCGTCGCAATACGGAGATGGCGGCCTCCCCCACATTGTCCGGGGGAACTGTTCATCAATAACGCCTTCGAAACGAAGGCTTTTGCTGGTTATTAATTAGGAGTTAGATCCATGCGCAAGTTGACTGTTAAGGAAGTGCTGGCTGTGAGCGGTGGTGCGGGCTGCGGTCCGAGCCTCGGTGGCTTCCTGCTGTACATGATGACCAGCAAGATCTGCTGCGGTGGTGAGTGTTACCAGTACTGAGCATGACCTACGTTGCCGTGGCGATGCGGCGCATCGCCGGCGGCACGTGAAATGGTCCGGTCGGGCTTCACACGAGCCAGGCCGGGCTTCTCTTGGGGAAGGGAAGGACGGACATGGTCGCAGCGAGCGCTTTCATTTACGCGGGATATCCGTGGTTTTCTGCCATATTGGCCTTGATATCGGGCGTGGCTTTTCTGGCCAAGTCGCTTCAGGGGGCAGCCTCCCTTGTCGATGCCGATGCCCCCTTGTTCTTGCGCCTGTCGCATAAAAAGTGGTTCGTCGTACTCCAGTTTCTGGCATTTGCCGTACTGCTGCTGCCAGCTCCCGTGTGGCTTCAGGCGAGTGGGGCCCTGTTCGTCGCGATCGTGGTCGTTGCCGGCCAAGTGATGCGAGTGAGTTCACGCGGAGAGTCCTGCGACTGTTTCGGGAGCATGACCCCGCAGTCGGGGATATGGTTTGCACTTGTCACGCTGGTGGCACTGATTTCAGCTGCCTGTGTGGGTTATTTCGGCGTCACGGCCCAGGGCTACCAGCCCTCCTTCAGCATTCTCAAGACGGTGCTGGTCGTTGTTGCCATGGCATTGATCGCCGTCAAGCTGAAGTACGACGAGTACACGAAGTACTATCACCTGACCAACGGGCCGCGGGGGGAGGTGCCGCAGTCATTGCGGATGGACCTCGAGCTAGGTGCTGTCATGGGTGGCGGCGTGATGGTCGTCGCTGACGTCCCCATGGAGAAAGGCCTTTTGCTGGTGGGGATTTCTGTAGGGTGCGGCGCTTGCCATCGCCTGTATGACGACATCGTGTCCTATGCGGCGAACAAGGCAGATGGCCCGAGCGTGATCGTTATCGCAAACGACCAAGCGCTCTTGAAGGAGGCCGCTCCGAAAGGCTTTGTGCAGTTGGTTGACAGCGATATGAAGCTGGGCTCCTACATTCGCACGGGCGGCACGCCCTTTGCCGTATTCACGGACAGTCATGGTGAGTTGCTTGCGCCGGTGACCTCGGGGCGCGAGCAGATTCGGGCGTTGCTTGGCTTGGCAACGAAGCTGTCGCGCGAGGCAAACGGGCGGGAGGTGGAATCCGGCGACGAGGCGCTTGCGAGCTGACCTCGGTGCGCCTTGTCTTACGCGTATCTCCGCTGAACCCAAATAGGCCCACATCTACCCAGAATGGGCACTTCGCCGTGCCTTCACCCGCAGCCATGGCACTCCCCGGCACTTGGCACGCCGATTGCTAACTTAACACCAAGGAGATGCGCGGCCATGCCGGGTATTGACGAGGATGACCAAGGTTGCCGACCGGCCGATCGTTTCGAGTGATGCTCGATCCCTAAGCGATTGGATTGGGAGGAATGGAAGCCCCGCCACCACGGGGCTTTTTTTATGGGCTCAGCTGTTCGCCGGTGGTTCCCGGCGAGCCACATGCACAGGGGACGCATATCCGCGCCATGCACGCCATTACGCGCCAGATCCGCCGCTTGCTTGGACCGTTGGCGGCCGTGGTCGCCGTGACATTGTTGTCGTTGTGGCTGCACCGTATCGAGGATGGCAAATCGTTGCCGGCCCTGTGGCTCACCAACGGCATCTGCCTGGCGGTGCTGATGCATCGCGGGCGGCATGGCGCGGTGGTGCTGGTGGCCGGCGCCTGCTGCACCATCTGGCTCACCAGCGTGGCGACGGGGCTGTCGGTGGCCACAAGTGCCGTCGGCGCGCTGGGCAATGCGCTGGAATTGAGTATCGCGCTCTGGGCGCTGTCAAAAAAAGGACGCGCCACCTACCTGGAAACACCTTATGGCACCAAGCGCTTCATCATCTGGGCGCTGCTGGTTGCGCCGCTGGCATCGACGCTGGCGGTGCTTCCCTGGCTGCTGCTGACGGCGCAAGCGCATGGCTGGGAAATCGGGCTGCTCCGCTTCGTTTCCCACGCCTTGGGCACCGCGCTGGCGGTACCGCTGACGATGGAAGTGCTGCGCTGGCATCGCGAGCCAGGCTTGTCCAAACGCCGCACGCGCCGCTGCGCGCAGGCCCTGTTGGCACTGACCTGCGCGGCGGCGGTGGCCTTCTGCCAGCCCACGCTGCCGGTGCTGTTCATTGTTTTTCCGCCGCTGGTGCTGCTGGCCATGACGGGAAACCGTCGCTGGGTGATCGCCGGCATCCTGGCCGTGGCCGCGGTGGGCGCGGCGGCGACGACGGCCGGTTACGGGCCGATCCATCGTCAGGCGCCGTTTCCGGCCTGGAGCGCATTGCTGCTGCAGCTGTACGTGCTGTCGTGCATGGCGGTGGTGCTGCCGTTGACCGCATTGCTGGAGCAGCGCCGGCGGCTTGGCCGCACCTTGCGTGGCAGCGAGGCGCGCTATCGCATGTTGGCGGAGCACTCGCACGATATCGTGTTGTTGCTGGACGCGGACGGTTACTGCAAATACGTATCGCCGGCGATTCATCACATGCTCGGCTATCCGGCGGCGAAGATGTTCGAAAGCTCGCTGCAAAGCCTGGTCGACGAACAGAGCCAGTCCGCCGCACGCGCACTTTGGACGCAACTGCTGCACGGCGAGTCTCCGACGACGGCCTTGCTGCGCATGCGCCACGCGGACGGATCGTTCCGCATGGTGGAAGCCACCGGCGGCGTCATCGATGAAGAACCCGACCGCGTCGTGCTTACCCTGCGCGACGTCAGCGCACGCGTCGCCGCGGAGGAGGCGCTGCGCCATGAGCGCCTGATGACGGACGTGACCTTGCAGGTGATCGGCGACGCGGTGTTCACGCTGGACCGCAACGGCAAACTCCAATTCGCCAACCCGGCCGGCAGGGCGTTGCTCGATCGTTCCATTGCGCCGGAACAGGCAACGCTGGAGCAACAGCTTCCGTTATGGCATGAAGGCGTGCGGCTGGCACAGACGCATCCGGCGAACATGGCGCTGCAAAGCGGCATGCCGGCCGGCCCGTTCCTGTGCGCGCTGGAATTGAAGGGCGAAACGCGCCAGGCGACCGAGTGCTCCGCCACTCCGATTCGCGCCAATGGCGGGGAGATCATGGGCGCCGTACTGGTATTGCGCGACGTCAGCGCCGTGCTGGAACTGTCCGAGCGGATGACGCATCTTGCACACTTCGACGCCTTGACCGGCTTGCCCAACCGCGCGCTGCTGCTTGAGCGGCTGGACATGGCCCTGGCCCGCGCCAAGCACACGGCGCATCACCTGGCGGTATTGTTCATCGACCTGGACCGCTTCAAGCAGATCAACGACACGCTTGGCCATGGTCCGGGCGACGAACTGCTGCAGCAGGTTGCCGACCGTTTGCAGTCGGTGGTGAAGGGCGGCGATACCGTGGCGCGCCTTGGCGGCGATGAATTCGTGGTGCTGCTGCCGGACTTGTCCGGCAAAGCCGACGCCGTCATCGCGGCGACCCGCGTCCTGGACATCCTCAGCCAGCCCGTTCGCATAGGGCGGCGTGAACTGCAGCTCTCGGCCAGCGTCGGCGTCAGCATGTTCCCGGACGATGGCGACGATGCCGACCTGCTGATCCGCCACGCCGATATCGCCATGTACTCGGCCAAACGCCATGGCCGCAACGACTATCACTTCTATGCAGCGGCCATGGAGGCTCACGCACAGAAGGAATTCGACCTGGAAAACGCCTTGCGTTTCGCCATCATGCGCTCGGAGCTATTCCTGGATTTCCAGCCGCGCGTCGATACCGGTTCGCACAAGATCACCTCTACCGAGGCGCTGATGCGCTGGCGCCGCGCCGATGGCGAGATCTGCCTGCCGGACGAGTTCATTCCCATCGCCGAAGCCAGCGGCCTGATTCTTACCATGGGCAAGTGGGCGCTGAAAGAAGCCTGCCGCGCCTGCAAGGCATGGCAGCACGGGCCGCTGCAAGGCGTGAGCGTAAGCGTCAACATCTCGCAGGTGCAGTTCGTGCGCGACAATTTCCTCAGCTTCATCATGGAATCGCTGCGCGAAACCGGCTTGCCGCCCCACCTGCTCGAACTGGAATTGACCGAAAGCATGTTGATGGAGCCGAGCGAAGCGATCCAGCAGCGCATCGCCGGTCTCAGCGCGCTGGGCGTGAAGCTGTCCATCGACGATTTCGGCACCGGCTTTTCCAGCCTGGCCTACTTGCGCAGGTTTGCCATCGATACGTTGAAGATCGACCGCAGCTTCGTCATGCACATGACGGACGATCCGGAGGATGCTTCCGTCATCCACGCCATCATCGCGTTGGCCATCAGCCTGGGCAAACGCGTGGTGGCCGAAGGCGTGGAAACCAAGCAGCAGGCAGCGCAGCTGGCTGCGCTGGGTTGCCACGAAATGCAAGGCCATTGGCTTGGCCGACCGGGGGATGTCGCGCAGTTGGCCGAGCTTGCCAAGCGCAGCGCCAACGCCACAACGCCTCGCGCAACGCGGCGTTGATCCGTAGACCCGTAGGCTGGGTGCAATCCTGGCTTCGATGTGCATGGCGATGCTGGGATGTCATCCCGGCCCACGACACGGCCGGTTTTGTGTCTTTTATATTTCAAGGCATCGCTGCGAATTTAGACGTCTAAATGAGCAATGCATCGCAATACGCGCAGCTTTGCCCAAAAGCGCGCCTAAAAAACTTCTTTGTGCATTGCGATGTTCATGCCCAGCGCGGATGATGCGCCAACCTTGTCATGAGTCACTCGTGACGGGTCATTGGGACATGTTTCGCAGTGGCCAGGATGGTCGCCGGTTGGCGGAAAAACCTGCGCCGGCCGCAATGTTTTTGCGCAAGGGGAAGCCTGCGGGGCTTCCCATGGCGTGTGTCGTACAGCAGTGGCTTTCATCCTTGGCCCTTTCCATGTGGAGGGAGGGCCGTGTGTTGCCGTACGCCGGCATAGCCGGCGATGACGGCTTTCAAAGCGCTAGTTGTCTACAGGGGACGACGATGGAATTGCATGGTGACGGTAATGGGGCAGGCGCAACGTGGGCACGCGCGCTGTTGATGATGTGCGTGATGCTGCTGGCCGCGCTGGGCGCCGGCTACGCGGCTGCGCAGCAGGTGGAGCCGACGCTGCCCATTTCGCAGCGATTGACCATCGATCTCGCCGCGGGCATGCCGCAATACATGGGCGACGCCAGTACCAGCTCGGCCGCGCCGCAGAGCAACTGGTGGTTCGAGAATTCCAGCAATTCCACGGCGTACTCGACGCCGGGTTTCAACGAGCGTTCCGACAGCACCGGCAACTGGATGCAGGTGGGCCTGCCTTACGATGCCAATATCCCGCGCACCTTCATCAACCAGGCGTCCGGCGGCGGGCAAGGCTCGCTGACGGGCAACTTCAACTGGTATCGCCTGCACTTCAAGGTGGACCCGAAGTACGCCGGCCAGAAATTCCTGCTGAAGCTGGAAGGCTCGCACACCGGCGTGCAGGTCTTCATCAACGGTACGCTATTGCAGGGCATCAGCGCGGTTACTGCCGATGCGCAGGCGACGCACGTGGTGGGGTTCGTGCCGGTGATCGTGGACCTGACGCCGTACATTACGGCAGATGGCAAGACCGACAACGTCATCGCCATCGACGTGTCGCGCGGTGCGCCGTGGTACGAGCAGCCCAATTTTTCCGGCGCGTTCCGCTTCGGCCAGGCGATGGCCGGCTTGTTCCGCAATGTGAAGCTGTACGTCACCAACCCTGTGCACATTCCGCCGAACGTCTATTCGAACCAGAAGACCTGGGGCACCTACGTCGGCACGGTATCGGAGGTTCCCGCCGCGCAAGGCACGGCCACGGCGGCATCGGCCGTGGTCGACGTGCAGACCAATGTGGTGAATGAAACCGCCACGGCGCAGCAAGTGACGTTGACCACGCAGATCGTGGATGCCAAGGGCAACGTGGTCGTCACCGCGGCGCCGGTGACGCAAACCGTGCCGGCGATGACGGCCAGCACGTTTCCCTCCGGCGCCACGCCGATGTTCGATCAGAAGATCACGGTACCCAATCCCACCTTGTGGTATCCGAACAACGCCACCTGCGGCACGCCGGCGGTCCTGTGCGGATCGCCGTATCTGTACAAGGTCTATCACATCGTCAGCGTGAATGGCGTGGTGGTCGATTCGACGCAGGACACGCTGGGCATCCGCACCATCACCTGGGATGCGAACTTCCCTTATTTCAACGGACACGCCGTATACATGTGGGGCGGTTCGGGCCGCTACGACTATCCGGGGCTCGGCTCGTCGGTGCCCGACGAACAAGTGTGGCGCGACATGGCGCAACTGGCGGCGCAAGGCGCCAACGTCTATCGCCCCGGCCATTCGACCAGCAGCGCCGAGCTGGTGGCTGCGGCGGATGCCTACGGCATCATGATCGACCAGCCCAGCGGCGACGGCGAAGGTTACTGGAATGCCAGTTCCAACCCGACCGCGGACGATCAGCAGCTGAAGCAGGAACTGCATCGCGACATGATCATCCGCGATCGCAGCCATCCGTCGATCCTGGATTGGGAGCGCGACAACGGCGGCATGAACACCACGCTGGCCGACGAACTGGGCGCTATCGAAACGACGTGGGACAACATCAATCCGCGCGGAAGCGCCGACCGCACGTACAGCCCGTCGTTCGGTTTGATCGACGAGTGCGACGGCGCCGGTTGCGAAGTGGGCAACAAGCAGCAGAACCCGAACAACCCGGCGTTCGGCGCCGAGTATTGGGACAACATGGGTACCGGCCGCGGCCTGGCTTATGACTATGAGCTGGCCTTTGCCGCGCCGTATCTGGACGACTGGCGCCGGGGCAGGGCCGCCAATGCGTTCGGCATGGCGCAGTGGTATTTCGCCGAATCGCCGGGTGAAGTGAGCCTGTGGGCGGAATACCAGAACCAGCCCAAGATGGTGAACTTCGTGCGTTCGCTGGGTTATTCCGATACCGATGCGTATCGCTTTCCGCGCTTGCTCTACTACATCTACCAGGCCAACTGGATTCCTTATACGGTCGAGCCGGTGGTGCACCTGGCGCATCACTGGAACCGCGCCTACGAGTACACCGCGGGCACGCCGATTCAAGAGAATGCTTTCAGCAACTGTCCGTCGGTGCGCCTGCTGATCAACGGCAAGCCCAACGATCCGGTGACCGGCGCCTTGCTGGCGGACCAGGTGCCCAACCCTTGGAACATCGATTCCGGCAGCAACCTCACGCAGAGCACCACCGTCATGCCGGGGCAGGTGCACTGGATGGTGAACTGGGCGCCCGGCACGGTCACCGCGCAATGCCTGGATGGCAACGGCAATCCGGTGGCGGGCGCCAGCGATACGCGCACCACGGCCGGTGCGGAAGCGAAAATCGTGCTCAGCGTGGTGCCCGATGTCACCAAGCCGGATGGTTCGAGTTTCCAATGGACGGCCAACGGTTCGGATGCCGCCTTCGTGGTGGCGCAAGTGCAGGACGCCGACGGCAACCTGGTGCCGACTGCGGCGGACAACGTGACCTTCTCCGTGACGGGGCCGGCCACCTATATGGGCGGCACGCAACAGCTGGTCGCCGATCCGTCGTGGACCAATTACTACCAGGACGCGTATTCGCAAGCGCGCAGCACGGTGATCCAGGGCGTGCCGTATGCCTTCTTCCACTCGCCCGGCGATCCGGAGCTGAACTTTGAAGGCGGCTTGCAGAAGATCGCGCTGCGCAGCACCTTCGTGCCCGGCACCGTGACAGTGACGGCCACGGCGCCAGGGCTTGAGAGCGGCAGCGTGACGCTGGCGTCGGTAGCGCCACCGGCTCCGGCCCAATCGCAGGCACCGGTGATCATCGTGCCGCCGGTGAATGAAGCGACCACGTCCGGCTTCACCGCAACCTTCAGCGTGGTGGCCGCTGGCTCCGGCACGCTCAGCTATCAGTGGTCCGACGCTAACGGCCCGATTGCCGGTGCCACCAGCGCGACCTACACCACGCCGGTCACCACGGCTGCCAACAACGGCGCCACCTATACGGTGACGATTGGCAGCGGCTACGGCACGGTGACTTCCACGCCGGTTACCCTCAGCGTCGATGCGCCGGCCAACGTGGTCATCACCACGCAGCCGGCGTCGCAAGCGGTGGTGGATGGACAATCGGCCACGCTGTCGGTGGCGGCGACCGGCTCGCCCACGATCAGCTACCAGTGGTATCAAGTGGGCATCGGCGCGATTGCCGGCGCCACCAGCGCGTCGTACACCACACCGATCTTTACCGCGGCGGGCAGCGCCAGTTTTTATGTGGTGGTCAGCAACGATCTTGGCTCGGTGCAATCCTCCACTGCGGTGGTGACGGTGGATGCGGCAACGCCGGTCTCCTTTACCACGCAGCCGGCCAGCACCATCGTGCCGGTGAACGAGCCGGTGCAGTTCACTGCGGTGGTGGCAGGCTCCGCGCCATACAGCTATCAGTGGCAGTTCACGCCGCCGGGCGGTTCGCCGACCATTCTTACCAGTGGTACGCAGCAGTCGAACACGCTTACGTACACCATTCCGGCGGTAAGCGTTGCCAATGTCGGCGCATACACCGTAACGGTGAACAATGCAGCGAGCGCGCCTGCCACCAGCAATGCGGCGAACATCACGCTGGCACCGCCGGGCGTGAACCTGGCATTGGACGCAGTCGCCACCGCCAGCAGTTCGCAGAACGCGTGCAACGATGGCACTACCTCGCCGCCGTACTCGGGCACCAACTGCCTGGGCGCGGAGAACGCCATCGACGGCAATCTTGCCTCGCGCTGGGGTTCGGCCACGGCCGGTGCGCCGCCGACACCCGCCGTCCCGGGCGTCGATCCGTCGTGGTTGCAGGTGGACCTGGGTTCGGTGCAGCCGTTCAATACGGTGGTGATCAACTGGGAAAACGCGTATGCCACCCAGTACCAGATCCTCTACAGCAACGATGGCAATGCCTGGCAGACCGCCTATGGCACCACCACCGGTGCAGGCGGCACGGAAACGCTCAGCTTCCCCACGGTAAGCGCGCGTTACGTGCGCTTGAACGGCACGCAGCGCGCCACGCAATACGGCTACTCGGTCTACGAGTTCCAGGTGTACAACGTGCCGCAATGCGGCGGCGCGTCGGAGCGCTACACCGTCAACGCCGCCAACGCCAGCCTGGTGAAGGACAACCTGACGGGCCTCACCTGGACGCGCACCGTGATGACGGATACCACGCCGGGTGCGCAGTTCACCGGCGTGAGTGCGCAGAACTATTGCGCCGGCATCAACATGCGCGTGCCCACGCAGTCGGAGGCGCACAGCATCAGCGGCGTCAACAATGCGACCTGTGCGTTCTCCGGCACGTGGAGCACATGGACGTCGACGGTGGATCCGAACGACTCCAGCAAGACGGCGGTGGTGAACTTCGACGGCACCTCGGCGTACCAGGTCACCAACAACTATCCGGGCGCAACGCTGTGCGCCGCCGGCACCGACGCCGGTGCGGCGCCGACCATTACCACACAGCCAAGCAACCAGGTGGTGACGCTGGGCCAGCCGGCCACCTTCAGCGTGGCCGCGACGGGCCTGGGCACTTTGAGCTACCAGTGGTCCCGGAACGGCATCGCCATCGCGGGCGCAACCTCGGCCAGCTACACCACGCCGGCAACAGCCGCGGCCGACAATGGCGCCGTCTTCAGCGTGGCGGTGGGCGACGTGTTCGGTTCCACCAGCAGCAACGCCGCAACGCTTGCCGTGCAACAGAACAGCTGCACGGCCGCGCCGAGCGCACCGGGCGCGCTGGCTGCAAACGCCAACGGCGCGACGCAAGTGAACCTGGTATGGAGCGCGAGCACGGCCGGCAGCACCTGCACGGTCAGCTACAACGTCTATCGCGGTACGGCGGCCGGGTTCACGCCTTCCAGCGCAAACCAGATTGCCACCACTGCGGCTACGACGTATGCGGATACCAGCGTGGCTGCTGCCGCGACGTATTACTACATCGTCGAAGCCAGCGATGCGGCCGGTGCTTCGGGGGCTTCCAACACCGCCACGGCGACGACTTCCGTCTCTACCTGCACCACCGACTGCAGCAGCCCGGATGCGATTGCCGTCAGCGCGGGCGGGCCTGGCGCCGGTTACTTTGCCGCGGACGAGGATTTCGATGGCGGCACGGCTTCGGGCAGCAATGCGGCCATCAATATCAACGGCGTGAGCAATCCTGCGCCGCAGTCGGTGTACCAGCATCAACGCTTCGGCAACTTCAGCTATACGCTTCCCGGGCTCACGGCGGGCACCAGCTACGTGGTGCGCCTGCACTTCGCCGAGTTCTACTGGACGCAGGCAGGGCAGCGCGTGTTCAACGTCAGCATCAACGGCACGCAGGTGTTGACCAACTTCGACGTACTTGCGGCGGCCGGCGGACAGGACATTGCGGTGGTCGAGCAGTTCGCGGCGACCGCGAATGCGCAAGGCCAGATCGTGGTCCAGTTCACCACGGTCAAGGACAATGCCGAGGTCAACGGCATCGAGATCGAAAACGCGACGGCGACCAACACGCCGCCCAATGCACCGTCGAACCTGACGGCAACGGTGGCCTCTTCCAGCCAGGTCAATCTGGGCTGGACGGCCTCGCAGACGTCGGGCGTGGCGTACACCGTGTTCCGTAACGGCACGGCCGTGGCCAACAACCTCACCAGCACGACCTATAGCGATACCGGCCTGACGTCATCCACCACGTACTCCTATACGATCGTGGCGGTGGATGCAGTGGGTACGTCGATGTCCTCCAACACGGCCACGGCCACCACCTTCGATGTGGATTGCGTGGCGGGTTGCGGCGCGGATGCGTTGGCGATCAGCGCAGGTGGCCCTGCTGCGGGCGACTATGCCGCCGACGAATACTTCAACGGTGGTGCGGCATCCGGTACGGGTTCGACGATCACCACCGCGGGCGTCACCAATCCCGCTCCGCCATCCGTGTACCAGCACCAGCGTGTCGGCAACAACTTCAGCTATACGCTGCCTGGCCTGGCGGCCGGCGCCAGCTACACGGTGCGCCTGCACTTCGCGGAGTTCTACTGGACCAAGCCGGGCCAGCGCGTGTTCAACGTGAGCATCAACGGCACGCAGGTGTTGAACAACTTCGACATCGTCGCGACCGCCGGTGGCCAGAACATCGCGGTGGTCGAACCCTTTACGGCGACTGCCAATGCGCAGGGCCAGATCGTGCTGCAGTTCACCACCGATACCGACAATGCCGAGATCAACGGTATCGAAGTGATCGCGCCGCCGCCAGCGTCGCCGGGCAGTGTCACTGCGACGGCGGTTTCCACCAGCCAGATCAACCTTAGCTGGACGCCTTCGGCAGCGGCGGGCGTGGTGTACGACGTGTTCCGCAGCACGACGGCCGGCTTCACGCCTTCCAGCGCAAACCTGATTGCAACGGTGAGCGGCAACAGTTATTCGGATACGGGCCTGGCGAACAACACCACGTATTACTACGTGGTGGAGGCTTCCAGTGCGAGCGGCACGTCGTCGCCGGCGGCACCGGCCAGCGCCAGCACCCTGGCGATTCCGCAGGCGCCGGCGAACCTGACGGCCACTGCGGCTTCGTCCAGCGAGATCGACCTGAGCTGGGCCGCCTCGGCCACTTCCGGCGTGACGTATACGGTGATGCGCAACGGCACCGCCGTGGCGAGCGGCCTGACGGCGACCACGTATAGCGACACCGGCCTGACCGCCTCGACCACCTACACCTACACCGTCGAGGCGGTGAACGCGGCCGGCGCGTCGCCGGCTTCCGAGAGTGTCGCGGCGACGACATCGGCCTCGGTAACGGTAGCGACGCCGGCCATTACCACCTCGCCGGTCAATCAATCGGTGACGATCGGGCGCACGGCCACCTTCTCCGTGAAGGCAAGCGGCGGCTCGCTGGCGTATCAGTGGTACAAGAACGGCAACGCCATCGCGGGCGCAACAGGCGCGGGCTACACCACGCCAGGCACCACCGCCGCGGACAACGACGCCAGCTTCACGGTGGCGGTAAGCAACGCGGCCGGCTCGGTGACTTCGTCGGCGGCAACGCTGAGCGTAAATGTTTCGCCCAGCTACACCGTGGTGCCGGGCTATATCGTCACCGACCTCAACAACAACACCAACGGCGCGTGGGCTGACAACCAGATCTATGTCGAGATTCTCGGCAACGATCCGTCGACCGGTGCGCTTTCCTGGGTCAACTACGACGGTACGATCACCGCTGCCAGCGTCGCGGACAACACCGCTGCCAATGCGCTGGTCGGCCCGAACGGGCAGACGTATCCCAACTACGCGTTCACGCTGGCCCAGGCCAACCACCAGCTCAAGCTGCCGCCGATCACCTCCGGGCGCATCTATGTTTCGGAGGGCAGCCCGCTGTACATGTCGATCGTGGCGGGCGCCAACGGCAACAATGGCTACGCCGGCCCCAATCCGCAAAACAACACCGATCCGAACATCAACGTTCACTACGATTGGTATGAGTTCAACTACGCGGCCAACGGCGGGATCTTCATCAACACTACCCAGGTGAACCAGTTCGGCTTGCCGCTGCTGCTGGATGTGTGGGGCGCCAACAAGACCTATCACATGCAGGTCGGCATCAACGAATCGATCGCCAGCCTGGACCAGGAGTACGCCAGCCAGACGCCGGCAGCCTTCCACACGCCTGCGCCCAGCACCCTGCGCATCCTGTCGCCGGCGGAGACCAGCTTCAATGCCGGTGGCGCCAATGGCCATTACTTCGACAATTACATTGCCGGCGCGTGGTCGCAGTACGCCAGCTCGCCACTGGTGCTCACCGTCAATGGCCGGCAGTTCAGCGGCAAGGCCTCCGGCGCCACCTTGACCTTTACCGAGCTCAATCCGGCGGCGGCCAACGTGGGCGAAACCTTCGTGGTGCAGCAACCGTCCACGCAGGACATCCTGCTGTGCGCGGGCACGATGGCCTCCGGCGTGGCGGGAAGTTCGCCGCTGCAGCAGGACGAAAACGCCATCCAGCTGCAACTGCAGAACCAGATCTGCGCAGCGACCAACCGCGGCGTGCTGCTGGATACGGCGAACTGGGCCAATGCGTCGGCCTATTACCCATCCTCGTCGCCCGCCAACTTCTACGCATGGTTCTGGCACCAGCACTCGGTGGGCGGCTTGGCCTACGGCTTCTCGTACGACGACAACAACAACCAGAGCACGACCATTACTACGCAACAGCCGGAACATATGGCGTTTGGGATTGGCTGGTGATGCCTTGATCGCATTCCTGGCGTGCAATGTTTATGCGTGCCGGAAATAGCTCCCTCTCCCCCGTTATTGATCAATGATGGGGGTAGAGGGGACTGGCTCAGCGCATTGTGACGAAGTGGGGGTGCTGAGACACGACGCTAATCAGGCACAAGCAGGGGGGGGCGGCGCGGGGCAGGGATTTAGGCTGAGAGGAAAAAACCGGCACGTAGTATGCTCAGGCCATCCCGCAGCAGGGGAGGGATCTCGATGGGCCAATGGCGTGCGCGACTGCTTTGCCTGCTCGCCTCGGGCGTTGCCATGGCCGCCCACGCCAGCACGCTGACGGTAAGGACGACCGACAGCCACGGTCGTCCTGTCGGCGACGCCGTGGTGACCATCGATCGGCCCTATGCGCTGGCCGCGCCAAGCACGCACGACATCGACCAGAAGAACGAAACCTTCACGCCCTATGTGGATGTGATGCATCCCGGCGACAGCGTGGTGTTCCGCAACAGCGACAGCACGCGTCATCACGTGTATTCGTTCTCTCCGATCGGGGCCTTCCAATTCATACTGAGCCCGGGGGAAAGCTCCTTGCCCGTGGAGCTGAAGCGTACTGGCATCATCGCGCTCGGTTGCAATATTCACGATCACATGATTGCGTACCTGGTGGTGACCGCCGATCAAGCGCAGGTCACCGACGGGAAAGGCCAGGCCCGCTTCGACGACCTGCCGGCCGGCCATTACACCGTCACGGTCTGGCATCCGCAGTTGTGGCCGGGCCACCCACAGGTAAGTGCAACGGTCGAGGTGCCGGCCGAGGGGGCGATGCCCGAACTGCCTTTCACGTTGCGCTTGATGCCCGATCCGCGCAATGTCGTCGACCGCGAACACCTGGACTACTAGCGCATGCGCACGGTCATCGGCTTCCGCCTCCGCCTTGCTATGTTCTTCGTGGGGATGCTGGTGGCGGTGCAGTTGATCACGGGCGCGATCGTCTATGGCGTCACGCGTCATGCGCTGGTGGTGGATGGCGAGCGCCAGCTGGCGGCCAATGCCAAGGCCTTCTCGGCGCAGATGGACGATGTTTCCGCACGCATCGCCGGCAACGTGGGCGTCATGGCGCTGGACTTTGCATTGCGCCAGGCGATTGCCGAGGGCGATCGCGGCACGGTGCTTTCTGTGCTGCACAATCATGGGCGCCGCGTCGGCGCTTCGCGCATGCAGCTCATCAACCTCGACGGCACCATCGCCGCCGATACGGCCGATGCACATGCGGACGGCAAATCCTTCGCGTTTTCCGAATTGATCCAACGCGCGTTCTATCAGCAAACGGCGGTGATGGCCGCCGTGCAAGGACGGGTGTACTGGGTCGTCGTCGTACCCATCTATGCGCCGCAACCGGTGGGCCTGATCGTGGTGTACGTACAGGTCGACGATGAATTGCTCGCCCACATGCAGGAGCTGAGCAATTTGCGCCGCGACGTTGCGCTGGAAGTACAACTGGCGCCAGCGCAATGGCAGGCGGTGGCGCAGGGCGATCGTTCCACGCCGTTCGCGCGCGGCCTGGAACATGTCAGGGGCGACTTGCCTGCCGAACCAGGCTTGCAGCGCATCGCGCAGAGCGAGTACATCGTATTGGCGCAGCCGCTGCAGCATCCGTATCACAGCCCACCGGTGGCCGTCGTGTTCGGCTATTCGCTGGATGATGCCTTGCGGCCTTATCACCATCTTGCGCTGGCCTGGCTGGCCTTGCTGGCGCTCGGGCTTACCGCCGGCTTGCTCGGCGTATGGGTGATCGCACGCAACGTGTCGCGACCGGTCGAGTGGCTGGCCACGATAGCCAAACGCATCGAAGAGGGCGACTACCGGACACCCCCGCGCCTGCACCGACGCGATGAGATCGGTGCACTGGCCAACGCCATCAGCACCATGGCGGCAGCCGTGCAGCAACGCGAGGAACGCATTCTCCACCAGGCCACTCACGATGCCGTGACGGATTTGCCGAACCGCGTAGCGATCGAGGCAGACATCACGCGGGACATGGAAAACGGCGTGGTGCGCGGCAGTTTGCTGATGATCGGCCTTACGCGGGTACCGGACATCATCAAGACCATGGGGCATGGCCTTTGCGATCGCCTGATGCGTGAGGCTGGCGAGCGCATTCAACGGGTGGTCGATGGGGCACAGGTGGCGCGGGCCACCGACAGCAATTTCGTTGCGTGGCTGGCGACTGCCGGCCGCGACGATGCCGTGCACGCAGCGGTCCGTATTCTCGATGTGCTTGCCACGCCCTATGCGGAAGCCGACCTGAGCATCGACATGATGCCGGCGATCGGTATCGCCATCTATCCGGAGCATGCGGGCGAAGCCGTGGCGTTGCTGCGTTATGCCGAAACGGCTCAGTTCGCTGCGGCCGGCTCGTCCCGGGCATGGGCGTTTTACCAGACTGCCATCGATCCGCATCGCCCGGAGCGGCTTTCGCTGATGGGGGAGTTGCGCGAAGGGCTGGCGCAAGGACAGTTGCAGCTGTATTACCAACCCAAGCTGTCACTTTCCACGCGCCGTCTCGACAGCGCGGAGTCGCTGGTGCGTTGGCAGCATCCGTCGCGGGGAGCGATCCCGCCCGATGAATTCATCGGCATGGCCGAAGACACCGGCAACATCCAACGCTTGACCCGTTGGGCATTGGCGGCGGCCATTGCGCAGGCCAGCCAATGGCAGGCGCAGGGCATGCCGCTGCGTGTGGCGGTAAACCTTTCCGCCCGCGACCTGGTCGATGCGGACTTGCCGCACTACATCGTCGGCTTGGCCGCCATGCACCAGTTGCCGCCCGGGCAATTGACGCTGGAGATCACCGAGCGCGCCGTGATCGGCGAATTCGAATCGGCTTCGCGCGTGCTGCAGCAACTATCGGCATGCGGGTTTCACATCGCCATCGACGATTTCGGTGTCGGCCAGTCGTCGTTGTCTTACCTGCACACGCTTCCGGTTGATGAACTGAAGATCGACCAGAGTTTCATCAAGCCGCTGATCGATGATCCCAACGATCGCATCATCGTGCGCTCCATCGTGGAGCTCAGCCACGAGCTGGGCTATCAGGTTACAGCCGAAGGCGTGGAAGACCAGGCCACGTGCGATTACCTGGCCTCGATCGGTTGCGACCACGCACAAGGCTATTTCGTTGCCAGGCCCATCAGCGCCGATGCGCTCGCCATGCTGATTACCACCCAATGCAACAGCAGCCAAGCATGAGAAAACACCGACTGTGTTCGATGGTCGCGCTATGGGGTGTCGTCACCTGCGCGCATGCGCAGGACTTCGTGTGGCATGCCTACGTCGACGAGCGCCTGGTGGCGGCCCCCGACGACACCAGCTGGACGCGCGGTGGCTTCGGAAAAACCCGCTATGGCGGAGGGCAAACGCAGCTGCATTTCGGCGGCGCCGCGGCGTATGGCTCGGCGCAGATCACGCCTGAGCTGCTGGCCCTGGCGCAGCTGCAATATCAATCCGGCAGTCAAGGCGGCTTCGGCCTGCTGGAAGGCTGGATGCGCTATCGCCCGGTCTCCACCACGCCTTGGCGCTGGTCGGTGCGGGCGGGGGCTTTCTTCCCGCCGGTGTCGATGGAGAACGACGGCGTCGGCTGGACCAGTCCATGGACGCTCAGCTCTTCGGCCATCAATACCTGGGTGGGCGAGGAACTGCGTGCGGTAGGCGGCGAGTTTTTGCTGGAGCATCGCGGCGAGGTCAACAGCTGGGATCTGCGCGCCGCGCTGTTTCGCCGTGATGATCCAGCCGGCACCGTGCTGGCCATGCGCGGATGGTCGATCGGCGACCGCGTTGCAGGCCTCGGCAACCGCTTGCGTGAACCCAACGCCGCGGTGAGCGAGGAGGGCGGCACGCCGCCGCGCTATTACGATCCCTTTCGCACGATCGGCGCCTCGCACTGGGGCGACTATGTGGCCCTCAGCTGGCACGCGCCCGGCGAAACGCGGGTGAGCCTGCTGCGTTACGACAATCACGCCGACGCGGGCGCGTCCGCGCCTTATGCCGGCGGTGACGAACAATCCGCCTGGCATACCCGTTTCTGGAGCCTGGGGGCGCGCACCGATACCGGCGCCGTCACCTGGATCGCGCAAGCCATGGATGGCGATGCCACGGTCGAGTCTTCGGAGGACCTGTACCAGCGTACCCATTACCGTGCAGCATTCGTGCTGGTCGGGTGGAATCGTGGCGCCTGGCGTACTGCATTGCGCATTGACCATTTCAGCACGCGGAAGCCTTCCGACGATTCCGGTATGCACCAAGGGGAGAGCGGCAATGCGGTGACGGCGGCGCTCAACTGGCGGCCGCGCGATTATCTGCGCCTGACGGCAGAACTGCTGCACATCGACAGCACCTCCACATTGCCGGTCGAATATGGCCTGCCGGGGCACGTGATCGATACCCAGGTACAACTGAGCATGCGTGTGTTGTACTGATGGAATGCTGCCCGACGCAGCAATGGCCGTCCGGATTGACCGTACAGCCGTACGAATCCGCCGGACCGGACGACCGGACGGCCCGGCAACTGGATTCTGCAGCCTTTCCCGCTGCCGGAGCCCAAGCCCATGAAGTCCGCCCGTTACGTACTGCTGAGTCTGCTCGTGCTGGTATTCGCCGGTGGCGTAGTCACCTGGCTCAATCGCGACCTGATGTACGTCGGCGCGGCCTCGGTCAGCCAGTCGCTGTGTGCCGCGGCCTTCGTATCGCACGTCGATCCAGACCGGGTCTACACCGAAGAGCAGCGGCCGCTGCTGGACGGCATCAACTGGGCGGTGCGCTACGCGGTTGACCGTTCGCAGCATGAAGTACGCAGCAGCCTGCTGGCCGTGTTTCGCGCCCGGTCGGTCTACCGCGACGGCCTGGGCTGCACGCTCGTGCTTGGCGATGATCCGCTCCGCGCGGCGGGTTTCAGCGAGCAGGCCGAGCCCGATGGTTTCGGCGGACGCATCGTCACGCCAACCGATCCGGCCTTGCGTGCCGCACTCGACCAGGCGTTCGCCGAACCCGACCCGTCGCACCTGCGTCAGACCAAGGCGGTGGTGGTGTTGCATGACGGCCAGCTGATCGCGGAGCGTTACGCCAAGGGTTACGGTCCGGAAACGCCGATCTGGGTGCATTCGGTGACCAAGTCGGTGACGCAGGCGCTGATCGGCGTGCTGGTGCGCCAGGGCCGGTTGCGCCTGGATCAACCCGCGCCGATCGCCGCCTGGGCGTCGGCTGCCGATCCACATCACGCCATTACGGTGGACCAGTTGCTGCGCATGGACAGCGGACTGCCTTTCGACGAAACCAATGGCGCGGTCAACCTGGCCACGCACATGTGGTTTCGCGAGGCCGATACCGCCGGCTTCGCCGCGCGCACGCCGCTGGCGCATGCGCCGGGTACCGCCTGGGCCTATGGCAATCTCAGTTATGCGCTGCTGTCGAAATTGATCGGCGATGCCACCGGCGGCACGGCCGTCGGCGCCGAGACGTTCGCGCGCGACAACTTGTTTGCGCCATTGGGCATGCATCATTCGGTGATCGAAGTCGACCAGACCGGCAGCTTGCTCGGCTCCGGTTTCATGTACGCATCCGCACGCGATCTTGCACGCTTCGGCCAGCTTTACCTGGATGACGGCATGGCGGACGGCAAGCGCATCCTGCCGCAGGGATGGGCGGATTATTCCCGCTCGCAGACCTTGCACACGGGCTATGGCGCGGGCTTCTGGACCAACCTGGTGAACACCGGAAGCGTGCCGGTGTGGGACGCGCCGTGGGGCATGCCGCAGTTGCCCAAAGACATGTATTACGCACGCGGTGCGTTCGGCCAGTACGTCATCATCGTGCCTTCCGAACACCTGGTAGTGGTGCGCCTGGGGCTGAGCATGCAGGGTGGCGGCACCGGCATCGGCGATGCCGCCGCTGCGATCATCGCCGCGCTCCATCGCACGCCAGCCGCCGCACTTGCCATCAGGTGACGGGCGTGGCCGCGGTGTGCTGCCGGCGATAGTTGCTGGGCGTATCGCCGACCTCCCGCTTGAACGCGGCGTTGAAGGTGGATTTGGAAGTGAAGCCGCAGGCATACGCCAGGTCGAGGATGGTGCGCGATTCGGCGGGGTCTGCCAGCCGTTCGCGTACCGCCTCCACGCGCAGGCGATTGACGTAATCGCAGAAGCTGCCGCCCAGGCGCCGGTTGATCACGGCGGAAACCAGATATTCCGGATAGCCGCTGCGCTTGGCGACCTGGCCGATGGTCAATGCCGGTTCGAGGTAGAGCGGGGCATCGCCGTTCATCAGTTGCGCCAGGCGTGCTTCGACGTCCACGAAGCGTGCCGTGTCCATACTCGTGGCGGCTTGTTCCTGCTGGTCGTGCGAGGCGGAAATCGCCGGCGCCACCTGCACCGGCGGCTGCCCCAGGCTGAACCAGCCCACCATCCACACCCAGGCGGCGACCAGGCCGAACAGCAAGCCGTAATTGAGCACCGGCAGATACGTCACCGCCTGCACGATGGCCACGCTCCAGATGGCGATCTGGAAGCCGGCCATCGCGTCGATCCAGCGCAGCGACAAGCGATCGGCATCCGAGCGCTGCTCGCGCAGCCGCCGCCGGTAGCGGCGTATCAAGGCCAGCGCAGCCATCACATAGGAAAGGCTATACAGAAACAGCGGGCCATCGAACCATGCCCCAACCGCGCGCTCGCCGGCGATCCAGCGCGCCGACAGCGCTTGCAGTTGCGCATGGCTGCCGACGAAGACATAGGCGTTGAGCACCAGCATCACCAGAAAACCGGCCAGGTGCACCACGTCGCGCGGTTTGAACCGGCGATCCCCGACCAACGCCCGTACGTAGAGATAGAACAGGCTGCCGTAGAGGAACGGAAACAACGCAACGAAACGATAGGCGCGAAACCATTCCGGCGTCAGCAGATGCCAGTACAGCGCCTTCACCGCCAGATCCACGCCGGTAAGCGCCACCCACACCGCCAACAGGTGATTGGCGCTGTGATTGGCCGGGCGCCGCCAAAGCGCCAGGGCCAGCAAGGCCGCCTGCACGGCGCCGGCGATGTAGATGAAGGTCCAGAAGGTCATGGGAAAACCAGCGAACAAGCGCAACATTCCGTAGGGCAATGACGCCAACTTTAGCGTGTATGTTCACGGTCGCGAAAATGCGCCCCTTCTCCTGCGTCAGCAGGGGATTTCTGCGGCCTGGGGCGTGGACACGTGCCGCAGTTATGCGTGTCGCGGATTTCTTGTCAGCGTCATCCAGCAGGCCGGCATGGGGACACCACGTGAAAACGAGGATTTTTTGATAAGCCTTGTTACGTCGTCCTTGCACCACGCAGAATCAAGGCGTATGGCTGCTCATAAAGCACTTCTTGAAAGGCCATTCTCACAAGACTAGCATGACCACGAGTTTCGATAAGGAGCAGATCATGGGGCAACTCGACCGCATCACCCAACAGCCTGAAATCATGGGTGGCAAGGCATGCATCAGAGGCTTGCGTGTCACGGTCGGCATGGTCGTGGGGCAGATCGGTGCGGGGCGCAGTGTCGATGAACTTCTCGCTGACTACCCCTATTTGGAACGCGAAGACATCATGCAGGCGCTCCGCTACGCGGCATGGCGGGCGGAAGAACGCGAAGTCATGCTCACCACCGCATGAAGCTTCTCGTTGATATGAATTTGTCGCCGCGCTGGGTCGACTTATTCGCTGGCGTTGGCATGGTCGGCGCGAAGAATGCGCCGGACTCGGAGATCATGGTGTACGCCAGCGCGAATGACTATGTGGTGCTCACGCATGATCTGGACTTCAGCGCAATCCTTGCCGCCTCGCATGGCGAAAAGCCCAGCGTTGTGCAAATCCGCGCCGAGGACATCAGTCCGGACGCTATCGGTCGACAAGTGGTCATCGCGCTGCGGCAAATGTCCCTCGAACTGGATGAAGGTGCGCTGCTCACGATCGATCCCAATCGCACGCGCTTGCGTGTGTTGCCCTTGCATCGAGGGTAAAGAGATATGGGAGTCATCGTGACCCAGGGTGAGTTGACGATGATTATCCGGGCTTCCGGCGGCGAAAGCGGAGTGCTCGAATATGTCGATGCGTTGCTGGAAAAGATCAACCGCCTTGAAGCGGCAGGCAGTTTTTGATTGGCGTGAGCCACTGCGAGGGCGATTACTCTATTTCTGGCCTCCAACCTCATTTTTACTGTTTTTGCTTTCGCTTACTGGCACACGCAGAAGCCTGCGAAGGCTTGACTACGCACCACCACGCCAACTCATCAACAACGTACGCGTCTGCTCCTGCACGCTCGCCTTGATCAGTGCGCTTTTTGCCGCATCGATCTCCTTCCAGCCCAGCAGTTCCAGGCATGCGCCGGGCGGGTAGTAGAAGGCCAGCACCAGGCCTTTCAAGGTAAGCAGCCGGATGCGCGTGATGGCTTCGTTGGTGCGCGCATGCGTGATGCGCGCAATCAGTTCGAGCAACAGCTTGTTGATCGGCCGCTTCATCTTCTGCTGCAGCATCGGCGAAATCATGCTGGGGGCTTCGCCGGCCAGCTCGCGTCCCACCAGGCGGCCTTTCGCCAGGTGCGTGGGCGTGAGCACGCTGTCCAGCGTGACCAGCTGGATGCCCAAATAGGCCTCGATCAGCGTGTCGGTATCGGCGTGGTTTTTCAGCGCATCGCTGGCCTGGCGCATCGACGGGGCGAAGCGCGCCTGCAGGTCGCTGGTGATGTATTCCGCGCACGCCTTGTAGAGGCCTTCCTTGTTCTCGAAGTAATACTGCAGCGCCGGCGCATTGACGTTGGCCGCGGTGGCGATGTCGCGCGTGGAGGCGTCCTTGAAGCCGTGCTCGCCGAACAGCTGGATGGCGGCGTCGATGATGCGCTGGCGGGTTTCATCGCCCCGGGCATAGCCGCCGGCAGGTGGGCGACGCAAACGCTTGGCTTGAGTCATGCGGGTTCTCCGTCTCTGCCGGCAAAGATAACATTTGACAGAAATATACCAAGCGGAATAAATTTTCCAGCTGGAATAATTTCAGGGTCATGGCATGCCTCCTTCCAACACCGGCGTATCGGGCGATGCGTCCAACGGCGCTGCGCCGCGTCGAAAAGCACCGCGGTTTCTGCTGCCGGTCGTCCTCTTGCTGGCTGCCATTGGCCTGGCGGCATTGGGTTATTGGTGGCTCGTCGGGCGCTTTATCCAGGGCACCGACGACGCCTACCTGCAGGCCGACAGCGTCACCGTGGCGCCCAAGGTCAGCGGCTATGTCACCGAGGTCTACGTGGGCGACAACGCCACGGTGAAGGCGGGCGATCCGCTGGTGCGGCTGGATGGCCGCCAGTACCAGGCGGCGCTGGATCAATCGACCGCGACGGTCGATGCGCGCCGCGCCGACGTCGAGCGTGCGCAGGCCGGCATCACGCAACAGCATGCCGCCATCGAGCAGGCGCGCGCGCAGTTGCAGGTGGCGCAGGTCAACGCCAGGCACACGGATGACGAAGTGCGCCGCTACGGCCCGCTGGCCAAAACCGGCGCCGAAAGCGGCGATCAGCTATCGGTGCTGGTCAGCAACCGGGACCAGGCGCGGGCCACGCTGGCGGCCGACAGGGCAGCGCTCGACCAGGCGCAAGCACGCATGGCTGACCTGCATGCGCAGATTGCGCAAGCGCAGGCGCAACTGGAAGCCGCGCAGGCCTCCGCCAAGCAGGCGCAGCTCGATCTGCAGGACACACTCATCCGCAGTTCGCTGGACGGCCGCGTCGGCGACCGCACGGTACGCGTGGGGCAATATGCCCAGCCGGGCACGCGCCTGATGACGGTGGTGCCGGTGCAGAGCATCTACCTCACCGCCAACTTCAAGGAAACACAGATCGGCCGCATGGGCGCCGGGCAATCCGCCACCGTACATGTGGATGCGCTGCCCGATGCGGACTTGCATGGCGTGGTCGACAGCTTTGCACCGGGCACCGGTTCGCAGTTCGCGCTGCTGCCGCCCGAAAACGCCACCGGCAACTTCACCAAGATCGTGCAGCGCGTGCCGGTGCGCATTCGCATCGATGCGGACGAACAGACACGCGCGCGGCTCGTGCCGGGCCTGTCGGTCACGGTAGAAGTGGACACGCGTTCGCACGGGCACGGCGCGCAACCGGCATCGGCGGGCAACCAGCATGGCTGAGACGGCCGCCACGCCGGCCCATCATCCGGAACGCGCGAGCGTCGCCGACTGGATTGCCGTGGCGGCCGGCTCGCTCGGCGCGCTGATGGCGACGCTGGATATCTCGATCACCAACTCGGCGCTGCCGCAGATCCAGGGTGAAATCGGCGCCACCGGCACCGAAGGTACGTGGATTTCCACCGGCTACCTGATGTCGGAAATCGTGATCATCCCGCTCGCTGCATGGCTCACGCGCGTGTTCGGCCTGCGCAACTTCCTGCTCGGCTGCGCGGTATTGTTCATCCTGTTTTCGATGATGTGCGGTCTCTCGCACACCTTGTTGGTGATGATCATCGGCCGCATCGGGCAGGGGCTGACCGGCGGCGCGATGATCCCGACCGCGCAGACCATCATCCGCACGCGTCTGCCGCTTTCGCAATTGCCGATCGGCATGACGGTGTTCGGCCTGATCGTCTTGCTCGGGCCCTTGCTTGGTCCCGTACTCGGTGGCTGGCTGACGGAAAACATCAGCTGGAGCTGGTGCTTCTTCATCAACCTGCCGGTGTGCATCGGCTTGATGATCCTGTTGCTGGCCGGCTTGCCTTCGGCGCCGCTGCATCTGGAGGCGCTGAGGCAGGCCGACTGGCTGGGCATCGTTGGCTTGTCGGTAGGCCTGAGTTCGCTGACCGTGGTGCTGGAAGAAGGGCAGCGCGAGCAGTGGTTCCAGTCCAACACGATTGTCTGGCTCAGCGTGCTGTCGCTGATCGGCATGGTGTTGATCGCCATTTCGCAGTTCACCGCCAGGCGGCCGGTGATGCGGCTGAGCCTGCTGGGCAATCCGCGCTACGCCAGCGTGATTTTCATCGTGCTGGTGGTGGGGGCGGCGCTGTACGGCGTGATCTACCTGATTCCGCAGTTTCTCGGCCTGATCTCCGGTTATAACGCCGAGCAATCCGGCTGGGTGATGCTGGTCTCCGGCGTGCCGGCCTTCCTGATGATGCCGATCCTGCCGCGGCTGCTCGGCCGGGTGGATTTCCGCATCCTGGTGATCAGCGGCCTGCTGTGCTTCTTCGGCAGCTGCATGCTGGACATCCATTTGACCGCGCAAAGCGTCGGGCATGATTTTTTCTGGTCGCAGCTGGTGCGCGGCGCCGGGCAGATGCTGGCGATGATGCCGCTCAACCAGGCGTCGATGGCGGCGGTGTCGCGCGAGGATTCCGGCGACGCCGCCGGCATCTACAACATGGCGCGCAACCTGGGCGGCTCGATCGGGCTGGCCATCATCGGCACCGTCATCGATCGCCGCAACAACTTCCACGTGGCGGCCATCCGCGAATCGCTCACCGCCAACTCGGTACTGGGCCAGGAACGCATCGCCGCCAATGCGGCCAGCTGGTTCGCACGTACCGGCGACATGGCGTATTCGCAGATGCGTGCACTCGGCCAACTTGCCGCGCAAATCCAGCAGCAGGCCATGGTGATGACGTTCTCGGAAGTGTTTTACCTGTTGGGAATCGCTTTGCTGTGCTGCGTTCCATTGGCCTTGTTGCTCAGAACCCCGCGCCATCACGCGCCGGCCAGCGAAGCTCATTGAGGATGCCTGTTATGTCGATAAGGATGCTTGTTATGTCGATGTCTTCCTGGCGCCATGCAGGCATCGCCTGCGCAGCATGGCTGACCGTGATGGCCGGGCTTTCCGGCTGCACGGTGGGGCCGGATTACCACGGCGCACCGGATGTGGCACACGGCGCGGCACAGGCGAGTGCGTTCGTGCGCACGCCGGCGGCCGGCGTCACCCAGGTGGGACATGCGCCGAGCCGCTGGTGGGAATCGCTGGACGATCCCACATTGAATGCGCTGATCGCCGCTGCATTGAAAAACAATCCCGACCTGCACGCCGCACAGGCACGCCTGCGCCAATCGCGCGCGCAACTGCAGCAACAGCGCGCCGCGGAGATGCCGAAGGTGTCGGCCGACGCCGCGGCCGTGCGCATGCGCGAGCCGGATCTGTCCAGCCTGCAGACGTCGCAGCAAGCTTCCGGCAGCCCATCATCCAGCGGGCGTGGACCGTTGCAGTTCTATAGCGCCGGCTTCGATGCCTCCTGGGAAATCGATGTGTTCGGCGGCACGCGGCGCGCGATCGAGGCAGCATCCGCACAAGCCCAGGCCGTGGATGCGGACCTGGCCGATACGCAGGTGTCGCTGGCCGCGGAAGTCGCGCAGGCGTACATCGAACTGCGCAGCCAGCAGCAACGCCTGCAACTGGCCGATCAATCGGCGCAACTGGAACAGCAAACGCTGGACCTGATCCGCCAGCAGCGCGAGCGTGGCGTGGTGACCGACGCGGATGTCGAGCGGCAAACCACGCAAGTGGAAAACACCAGGGCGACGCTCATCCCCCTGGACGAACAGATCACCGAATCGCTCGACCAACTGGCCGTATTGACCGGCCAGGCCCCCGGCGCCCTGGATCGCGAACTCGCAACACCGGCCGCATTGCCGGCCATGCCGTCGTCCGTACCCGTCGACGATCCGGCGGCCGTATTGAAGCGTCGCCCGGACATCCGCGCCGCCGAACGCCGCCTGGCCGCAAGCAGCGCGCAGATCGGCCAGCACGAAGCCGATCTGTTTCCCAAGGTGACGATGCTCGGCTTTATCGGCTCCAACGCCGCCGATCCGGGACACCTGCTGCACAAGAGCGCGTTCACCTGGCTGGGCGTGCCGTACCTGCAATGGGACGTGCTGGATTTTGGCCGCACACGGGGCGCCATTCGCCAGGCCGAAGCGGGCAGGGACGAAGCCGCCGCCCGCTACACCCAAACCGTGCTCGCCGCCTTGCAGGATGCCAACAACGCACTATCCCGCTACGGCCACCAGCGCGACAGCGTGGCGCGCCTGCAACAGATCGAAGCCTCCGCCGACCGCTCCGCCAAGCTGATGCGCCAACGCTACGAAGCCGGCGCGTCCTCGCTGATCGACCTGCTGGACACGCAACGCGTGCAATTCAGCGCACAGCAGAACCTGGTGCAGGGCAGGGCGGAACTGCTGAAGGATTTCGTGTCGCTGCAGAAGAGCCTGGGGCTTGGTTGGATTGCCGAATAAGCTGAGGCGAATGCTCAGAACTTGAGCCTGGGCTTACAAAGGTTCGTCGCCCCGGCGAAGGCCGGGGCTCAGCGACTTTCCTCTGATCCAGTCGCGCTCATAGTTTGCTGCCCTGTCACGAACCTGCCGCCGAACGGCAAAAAGATGCGTCCTTGCAGACGACCCAAGCTCGCTCGTGCAAGTAATCAATCGTCAGCACCATATGCCGGAACACATTACCGCCCAGTGCGCCCTCGGGCCGCTTGTCCATCATGGAGGCCATCATGACGTGGAAGTTGTCGTCCGGCCGCTCGGTAAACCAGACCGGCCCGAGCTTCATGCCTGCCCACACCACGTCGGGTACGCGGATCACCCTGGTGGCGCGCGTGGGACCAAAGAGGTCGTCGCCGTTGTTGATGACTTTCCAATCCGGATGCCGGCGATGCCATCGCTCCAGCATCGAGGTGGTGACGTAGCTGGTTACGCCTTGTCCATCGACCACGGGCTCGCCAGTGGCGGCTAGCGTGCTGGCGGTCGGTCGGCCGGTGGCGCCGGTGTCCAGCAGCATGTCGAGCGGTTCGCCGTCGACAACGATCGTCAGGCGAGGAAAGCCCAGGCGCAACTTCGATGCAGTGGCGGTGAAGCCGAGCGGCGCTTGGTGGGCATCGGGCGGCGGAGCCCACTGCTTGTTCTCGTGGATCAAGCGCTGCCCTGGATAATCGAAGGTCCAGATGCCATGGGTGGCGAGGTAATTGGCGCCGATCATGCCGTCGTAGTTCGAGGCTTCGTGCGCATCTTTCGGCAGCAGCATGATGCCCCGGCAAGGGCCGACAGGCGGCGGCAGGGGAGTGCCGGAGAATGCGGGCGCACGGAATAGCTCGATGGATTGGCCCCCGATGCGGCAGGATTCAAGCTTGGCCAAGTCCAAGGATGGCGTACGCCAGAGCCAGTACGTCCAGGCGCCACCGCCACCGGTGTCGACCAACAGCTTTAGCGTTTTACCGTTTGCAAGGCGAGGTGTGGCGTAGATGTGGCCTGCCTCGAATGCGGCGGGAATCGTCGTTCCGCCCAAGGCATGATTGCACGCCACCGCTGCAATCGTAGCCAGCAGGCACGATCGCCAAAATCCAGGCACGCTTGAATTCATGCCGCATTCCCTCGGCAAGGCATTTCCGAAAAAGGGCCGAACATTATTTCGCGGTGAGGATAAGGTCATCCCGTTTCTTTATCCATTTCGCCACCCGCTTCCCCAATTTCTCCGCAGCGTAATGAAGAATGTCGCAGGTGCCCTTGAATGGCCCGAATAAACCGCCTTTTGAGGAATAGTCCAGGGTCGTCGTGTCCAGTGTTTTGCCGTCTTTGACCAGTTCGACCTGGATGGTGATTTCCTTCGATCCGCTCCAGCCGCCGCCGGCCCATCCGCGCGCCGACAACAAGGTGGTCTTCAAGACCGGTTGCCCGATCACCGACGCCTCGCTGTCGGTTTTTTTGCTGTTGCCGTAAACCTGGCTGACCGAATTGAAGACGTCCTCTCCGACAACCTGGGAAAGCGCACACTGCGTCTTGACCGCATCGATCATCGGCGCGTCTTTTGAAAGCACGGCCGGCACTTGCACGTAAAGCGTTCCGTCGGCCATACAGGGTATAGAAAGCATGGCGAGCGGTATCAAAAAAAGCCATTGGCGCATTACATGTCTCCGTCTTCCTTGAAAAATACAAAATAATCGGGTGGACGTTTTTGTGCAAATGCCGTCGCGGTGGAAGCGGCCATCGTAGATCGGGACAGCAGATCATTGCGCTACCCACGCGCGGCAGCACGCCGTAACAATGTTCGGCCTGAAATGACAGCCGCACTGTTCACCCAAGTGCCTGTGTCTCGAACACAAGCTCAGGCCGTCCGCGGTGGATGCTGTCGCGATGGGTCATGGCGACAGTCATACGGCAATCATCTGCTTGCCAACTGGGGCGTCTATTTTCTTTCAGGGGAGTGAGAGCCTTTTACTGGCAACAGGCGTCGCATCGCGTCGGATGCTTGCAGGCGGCATGACATGCGTGTCCAGGCAAGCGGAATGCCGGGAGCTCAAGCATTGAGACGCAGCACGAAAAATCGTCCATTGACAAAAGGTGATTCGCAAATGCGCTTGAAGAAAATGTTTTTGTGTCTGGGGGTGATCGGCAGCCTGTTCGGAAGCAGCGCTGCACTCGCTTACAACGTAATAGCCCACGATCAGGTACAACCGATCTACACTGGCGCTTCGGCGCTGGAGAAGTATTACCAGCCAAGGCTGGCCATTGGCGACAAGGGTTGTGATCCCTATCCGGCAGTCGATGCAAACGGAGATGTCAGCGGCGGCCTGAAACCGACCGGCGCTTCGAATGGCGAGTGCACCAGCAGCGTTGGTCAGGTCTATTCGCGCTACGCCAACTACTACGGCGAATGCGCGATCATGTATTCGTGGTTCATGCCCAAGGACATGCCACCCTCCGGGATTGGCGGCCATCGCTATGAATGGGAAGGCATTGTGGTGTGGCTCAAGGAATGCCAGGTCGGCTCGCCCATCCTAAGGATCAACTACTCCATGCACGGCGGCTGGTCGGTGAACGATGCGCCGCCCACATGGACGGGCAGCTATGGCTACGTCAGCTGGGGCGTGCATCCGCTGGTGTATTACCACGCGCCGGACAAGTTGCTGGATCACCATCCCGACCCGACCTGGCGCCAGGGCGGCACCCAACCCCTGGTGGGATGGAATGACCTGCCGCAGCCGGCGAAGAATGCCATTGACGGCTTCAACTTCGGTGCGGCCAATCCGCCACTGAAGGATGGCGGCACCTTCTGGAGCAATCTGCAGGCGGCGCACGCTTCGACCGAGATACATAATCCCTGATGGCGCAGAGCCATGGAGGCCGCGAACTTGTCGGGTTCGCGGCCTTTTCGTATCAACGTGCCGGCGTTATCGATGGCTGGCGCACATTCGCACATGGGGCAGCCAGTTGCCGCGCCAATGCATCGCGCGCACGCCGGCCCGCCGCTTCATTCACGCGTTCGGCCCTGGTCTCGGCAAACTTCCACAATTGGCCGGCAGCATTGCCATACACATAAATGCTGGGATTGCATCCCAGCCCGCGATTCTGGGCGCCGGCTGAAGGCGACAGAGGTCTACACGCCACGCTGACTGCCATGCTCGTCGAATGACGGCTGCCGCACGTAGTGGTCACGCGCCATCGGTCGAGGCCGCCTGGCGCGTGCGTTCGAACCGTCACGGGAGCTGCGCGATGACGAAGACATTCAAGCGGGGCGATCACGTCAAATGGAATTCCGAAGCTGGCTGGGTCACCGGAACGATCATGGCCGTCCACACCAGGGATTTTGACTATAAGGGTCATACGCATCATGCGTCGGCAGACGATCCCCAATATGAGATCAAGAGCGACAAGACCGGTCACATCGCCGCGCACAAGGGAAGGGCGCTGCAACACGATCCGCACAAAGGTCCGGCCTGATGGCCACCTTCTTAACGATTGGCCATTCCAATCGCAGCCTGGACGAATTCGCCGCGCTATTGCGCGACGCGCTTGTGCAGCAGCTTGTGGATGTGCGGGCTTTTCCGCGTTCGCGAACCAATCCGCAGTTCAACAAGGAGACGCTCCCCGAGGGCCTCGCGCCTTTCCATATTTCCTACCTGCACATCCTTGCACTCGGTGGCCGGCGTGGTCGATCGAATCCTGTTCCTGCCCAGGTCAATGGATTCTGGTCAAACCGGAGCTTCCATAACTATGCGGATTACGCGTTTTCGGAGGATTTCCAGCTCGGCATGGACCAGCTTATCGCGCAAGGACACCAGCATCGTTGCGCAATCATGTGCTCGGAAGCCGTGTGGTGGCGCTGTCATCGGCGCATCATTGCCGATTACCTGATCGCCCGCGGTGAAACCGTGGTCCATATCGTAAGCAAAGGCCGCATGGAACAGGCCCGGCTAACCGCGGGCGCCGTGATTCAACCGGGGGGTACGGTCATCTATCCTGCGGTGGGCGCGTAGACCAGCGTGTCGAAGCCCGCTCAATATGCCGGCGCCGCAGCCAGTTGCCGCGCCAATGCATCGCGCGCACGCCGGGCTGCCGTTTCATCGACACGCTCGGCCAAGGTCTCGCCAAACTGCCGCAATTGGCCAGCAGTAAGCCCCACGTTCATGCTGATGCGCATGTGCGCCTGCAGTTGCGCTTCGGCGCCCGGCAATGCCGACAACATGGCCACGGTGGCCAGTTCGCGGCTTTGCCAGTCGAGGTTGTCGCGCTCGAAGATGTCGCCGAACAGGTGAGTTTTCAGATAGGCGTCGATGGCTGGGGCAAATTCGAACACCGGCCCTTTGACGGGGCCGCCTGACAACCTGGTTTGATTGGCGCTGCCAGCTGCAAGCAGGGCCGCGCCGGTGGGAATGGCATGGCTGGGTTCGTGGCCAGGTGCGTCCTGCATGCCGCGCTGCGTGCGTAACGCCAGCACCTTCATCAATTCGCCAAGCGCATTGAGGCTGCGCGGAAAACCGGCGTAAGCATAGAGTTGCACGAGGATTTCGCGCGCGTCGCTGATGTTCATCCCGGCGTCCAGACCTTGGTTCAGGGCCGTGCTCAATCTTTCCATGTCACCCGCTGCGGCGAAGGCGGCGATAGGTGCGATGGCTTGCTGGCGAGCCGATAGCGTTTCCGATGCGCTTGTGTCGTTAGCCATGAACCGGCGGAGCCTCCTGTCCAACCATCGCCAGGTGCTGCGCGGCATAGCGCTCGCCTTCGGCCTGGATCTGCGCGGCCGCCTCGTTGATGACGCGCAAATCCTCCCGCGTAAACGTAACGTCGGCGGCGCCGAGATTTTCTTCCAATCGATGCAGCTTGGTCGTGCCGGGGATCGGCACGATGTAGGGACGCTGTGCAAGCAGCCAGGCGAGGGCGACCTGCGCAGGTGTTGCATGCTTCCCGGTGGCGACCCGCTGCAACAGGTCGACGAAGGCCTGGTTCTTCGCCATGGCGTCCGGCGCGAAGCGCGGCTGACTGCTGCGGAAATCGTTCTCCGCCAGCTTGGTATCTTTGCTCCTGGCGCCAGTCAAAAAGCCCTTGCCGAGCGGGCTATAGGGCACGAAGCCGATGCCGAGTTCATCGCAGGCCTGCAGGATTCCATTCGTCTCCGGCGCTCGCCACCACAGCGAGTATTCGTTCTGGAGCGCGGCAACCGGTTGCACCGCGTGGGCGCGGCGCAGCGTCTGCACGCCGGGTTCGGACATGCCGAAGTGGCGCACCTTTCCCTCGGCAATCAGCGCTTTGACGGTGCCGGCCACGTCTTCGATCGGCACGGCCGGGTCGACGCGGTGCTGATAAAGAAGATCGATGGCGTCGATGCCCAGCCGCTTCAACGATCCGTCGACCGCCTGCCGGATGCGCTCCGGCCGGCTGCTTACGCCGCGGTTCTCGCGGGTTTCGAAGTCGATGTCGAAGCCGAACTTGGTGGCGATGACGACCTGATCGCGAACCGGCCGCAACGCCTCGCCCACCACTTCTTCGTTGGTAAACGGACCATAGACTTCGGCCGTGTCAAAAAAAGTGACACCGCGCTCGACCGCGGCGCGGATCAGCGCGATGCCTTCCGGTTTGGAGAGCTGCGTGGCATAGCTGAAGCTGATTCCCATGCAGCCTAGGCCGAGTGTCGATACGTCCAGTCCGGATTTTCCGAGTTTGCGTGTCTGCATTGGTTTTCACCTGCTGTTGTGATGAGAGGCGCGTCACGATCCGCACGTGTTCAAGGCTGCAGCAGCGCCTTGATCGCACGGCGTTCGTCCATCGCCTTGTAGCCTTCGGCCACCTGTTCCAACGGCAGCACCAGGTCGAATACCGGTGATGGATCGATCGTCTGGCGAAGCACCAGGTCCACGAGGTCGGGCAGGTAGCGGCGAACCGGTGCCGGTCCGCCTTCCAGGTGGATTTGCGAGAAGACGGGTTCGATGAACAGGGAAGGGAATGTCGCTTGCACGCCGGTTATTTTCGCGGGCGCGCAAACCCTTGACTAGCTAATAAACACTTAAATAGCATATTAGCTAGACTAATGAATGCTTCTGGGGGCATGCCATGGCCAAGCGCAACCTCAACGATCTGCTCGCCTTCGTTACCGTGGCGCGTGAAGGCAGTTTTACGCGTGCGGCAGCCGTGCTGGGCGTTACCCAATCGGCGCTCAGCCAGACGATCCGGGCGCTGGAAGAGCGCCTCGATATCCGCCTGCTGACCCGGACCACGCGCAGCGTGGCGCCTACCGATGCCGGTGAACGTCTGGTGCAAGCCATCGGGCATCGTTTCGAGGAAATCGAAGCGGAGCTGGGCGCGCTGACCGCGGCACGCGGCAAGCCCGCCGGCACGGTACGCATCACCTGTTCCGACCAGGTATTGCGCACGACCATCTGGCCAAAACTCGTGCCCGTGCTCAGAAAGTATCCCGACATCCACATCGAGTTCGACGTGAGCTACGAACTGCGCGACATCGTTGCGGATCGCTTCGATGCCGGCGTGCGGTTGGGTGAGGCGGTACACAAGGACATGATCGCCATGCCGATTGGTCCGAAGGTGCGCATGGCGGCAGTCGCTTCACCCGCGTACTTCGCCAGGCATGCGCCACCCAAGACACCGGGCGAGCTCACGCAGCACCGTTGCATCAACCTGCGCCAAGGCGCGGGCGGACTGTATGTCTGGGAGTTCGAGCGCCGCGGCCGTGAACTGGAAGTGCGCGTCGAAGGCCAGGTGACGTTCAACACGCCATTGCATATCGTCCGAGCTGCACTCGACGGCATGGGTATCGCCTTCCTCCCCGAAGAAGAGTTCGCCCCGCACCTCGAAAAAGGTCGGCTTGTACGCGTGCTGGAAGATTGGTGCCCGCCGTTTCCGGGCTTTCATCTTTACTATCCGAGCAGGAAGCATCCGTCACCGGCGTTCTCGCTGGTCTTGGATGCGCTGCGCTTTCGCGCGTGAGGTCAACTATTCGCCATCGTTGATGCTGGGATTTCATCCTGGCTTACGATCCCGGCCTTCAGGACGGTAAGCTGGCGTCTCGCAAAACCTCATCGTTTTTTTCAACTGTCTATCGACCAGGAGCAGGGAATGGGCAAGTTTCTTTTCATGGCAGGTTTGCTGTGCGTTTCGGCTTTGGCGAACGCGGGAAATGCCGGCGCTTCCGCCGCCGATTGGAGCCATGCGCGGCCGAAGATCGAGCTTCAGGTCAAACGCATGCCGGCGGCGGATACGTATGCTGTCACGGCCGTCCTCACCGATCTCAAGTCAGGACAGATACTGTCAAAGCCCAAGCTCATCACGCACGCCGGTACGCCGGCGAGGATCGAGGTTGGCGCCAAGGATGCGCCGGACGCCGTGCTGGTGGACATCGACGTGACCGTCGCCGCATCAGGCTCGACCGCCACTTACGTCAGCGAGATACGCGACAACAACGAAATGATGAGTTCGCAGGTGTTGACCATCGCCGTATCCGACTAGAACGGCCATATACGTAGGCTGGCGTGACGTCGCAGCGTTTTAGGGCGTTGCCGGCACCGGATACGCCCCAAACCGGCGAATGGCAGGTGTAACCATGCCTGCCAATGCCGTTGCGCCGATGGCCGCGGCGGATATGGTCAGCAATGTCGTGATCGAATAATGCGCGGCCAGGAAGCCGGCCGCCGCCATCGACAGTGGCGTAAGACCAAGCACGGCGAACATGATGATGCTGAGGACGCGGCCGGCCAGGGCCGGCGGTACGCGTTCCTGGATCCAGCTGAGGCTGAGCACGCCGCCGTAGCTGACGGTGATGCCCACCAGGATCAGGGCGGGCGCGGCCGCAACGAAACTGTTTGCATGGCCCAGCCAGCCGATGGCGATGCCGGAGCACAGGTCGGCGCTGCATACCACCAGTCCAAGGCGGCGCAGCGCCGGTTTGGGCAGCACGCCGCCGAGTGCGAAGCCGAGGATCGAGCCCAGTCCGTTTACCGCATACAGCATGCCGTACGACAAAGCGCCATCGTGCAGCCGTTGCGTGGCCAGCTGCGGAATCGTGGTCAGCAGCGGCCCGATGGCAAAGAAGCCGATGCAGCCCATGTAGAGGGTGGCGATGAACATGCCGCGATCCCGCCCGAGATAGCGGAAACCTTCGGCGAGGCGTACTTCCGGTTCTTCCGCGGCGCCGGTTTGCGGTGTGATGCGGATGCGCATCAGCAACAGCAGCGCCACCGCGATGGCGGCGGCATTGAACAGGAACGCGAAGGCGATATGCCGAAGATCGGCGCCGGCAGGCGCTTCGGCCGTCGGCAGGCCCCAGATCAGCAGCCCGGCCAATACCGGCGCGAACAGCTGGATCAATTGCTGCGAGCCCATCAGTGCGCTGTTGCCTTTCTGGATGTGCGAGGGCGCGACCACTTGCGGCAACAGCGCGCGGTCCGCCGGCAAGGCGAATGCGGCAAGCAGGCCGAACGTCACCGCAAACCCGTAAAGATAATGAAGCTGTACGTGCCCACCAAGCAGCAGCAGCGCCAGCAACAGCAGTGCGAGCATGAACAGGAATCGGCTTGCCAGCAATACCGAGCGCGCCGTAAAGCGATCGGATGCGCCGCCGCTGACCAGCATGAAGGCCGCCCTGGGCAGGCTTTCCAGCGCCATGACCATGCCCAGCGCAGCAGGGTCCTTGGAGACCGACAGCACCAGCCAGGGCATGGCGATGAGGGTGAAGTAGTCCCCCAGGGATGCAATCACCGCGCTACCCCACAGCCATCGGTAATTGGCATTGCGGAACAGCGGCGGCGCTGCATCCAGGGCCACGGCATCGAGATGGGCGGGTGTGCTGTTCATGCGAGGCATCCGGTAAAGGTCGACTTGTGCGGCACGTTGTTGTGTGGTGATGCCATGTTGTCCGTGGATGCCTGCGCAGTTGCATCGAGCAGGCGCGCCATGGCGCGGCCGAGGCCGGCAACGTCGGGTTCTTCCATGATCGAGAAATGCGTAGCGTCGAAATCCTCGCGGGAGATCGTTGGCTGCACCAGCGCCTGGATGTCTTCGACGCGTTGGTCCAGCGTTTGCACAATGGCATTGCCACGGCAGCCGAAGTAGTGGACGCGCGTGCGCAGCGAGAACGCAGGCCGGTGGAAGTCCAGCGAGATCTGGTTGGCCGCCACCAGGTAATTGAAATAATCGGTGGCGGAGATATCCAGCATGCCATCCTTCGGCGTGACGGGTGGCAGCGCGGGCTCGTATTCGCGCATCAGCTCGCACGCGGCTTGCGCATCCAGTTGTTGCAGTTGTTCCAGCCCTCTTGCATGGAACGGCGCGGGCAGGTCGCCGCCGGTCATCAGCATGGTGTCGATCAGCGCCACCACGGCCACGATATGGCCCAGGGTTTCCAGCCGCGCCGCCACTTCCATCGCAATCAGTCCGCCACTGGACCAGCCTGCCAGGTAGTAGGGGCCTGCGGGTTGGTGTTGCAGCAGCCGGGCCAGATACTCATCTGCCAGTTGCTCGGTGGAAACCAGGGCCGGCACGCGCTGGTTGGGCAGTTCGCGACGGTGGAAGCCGTATACCGGCATGTCCGCTGCAAGGTATTGCAGCAGCGGCTGGTAACACAGCACGTCGCCGCCTGCCGCGTGGAATACGTATAGCGGCGTGGCGCCGGCCGCTTCGCGCAGCACCACGAACGAATCGTCCGCGGCGTTGCCATGGCTTTCCGCCCGTGCCGCCAGCGCGCGAATGGTCGGCGCTTCAAACAGCAGGGAGATCGGCAGCGTCTTGCCCGTAACCTCGCGGAGGCTGGACATCAGGCGCACCGCATTGAGCGAGTGGCCGCCGAGGTCGAAGAAATTGGCAGTAACGCCGATCTGTTCGTGCTGCAACAGGTTTTGCCAGATGCCGACAAGTTGCCGTTCCAGCGCGGTTTGCGGCGGCACATAGGTGGCCGCCGTATAAGCGCTTGCATTCGGCGCGGGCAATGCCCGGCGGTCCAGCTTGCCGTTGGTCGTCAGCGGCAGGGCGTCCAACTGCACGAAGGCGCTCGGCACCATGTACTCGGGCAGGCTTTTCGCCAAGGCCTGCCGCAAGTCTTCGGCAGCGAACGTGTGCCCTTCGTGCATCACCAGGTACGCCACCAGCCGCTTGTCGCCGGGCACGTCTTCGCGCGCGATTACCGCCGCTTCGCGCACGTCCTCGCGGGCGGCCAAGGTTTCCTCGATTTCCCCCAATTCGACCCGGAATCCGCGAATCTTGATCTGGAAATCGTTGCGACCGAGATATTCGATGGAACCATCCGGCAGCCAACGTCCCAGGTCACCGGTCTTGTACATGCGAACATCGCGGTCGCCAACACCATCCTTGGCAAAGAATGGATCCGCCAGAAAGCGTTCGGCGGTCAGCTCCGGCCGGTTCAAATAGCCACGTGCAACCTGCACGCCGGCGATATACAGCTCGCCCGCCACGCCGCGCGGCACCAGGGCATGCTGGCTATCCAACACGTACATGCGCGTGTTGGCGATCGGCCGGCCGATCGGCACGGTGCCGGGATGCAGCGAGGCATTGCAGCGCCAATAGGTAACGTCGACGGCCGCCTCGGTCGGACCGTAAAGATTATGCAGCGCCACCTTCGGCAACGCCTGCATGAAGCGCACTTGCAACGAATAGGGCAGCGCCTCGCCGCTGCACAGCACATGCCGCAGGCCAGTGCATCGGCGCGCGTGCGCGCCATCCAGAAACAGTTGCAGCATCGAAGGCACGAAATGCAAGACAGTGACGCCGGCGCCTTCGATCAACTCGGCCAGATAAGCTGGGTCCTGGTGGCCGCCGGGTTTTGCCATCACCAGTTGCGCACCTGCCAAGAGCGGCAGGAAAAATTCCCATACCGACACGTCAAAGCCGTACGGCGTTTTTTGCAGCACGCGATCGGCTGGCGAGAGCTGAAATTGCGATTGCGCCCACAGCAGGCGGTTGACCACGCCGCCATGTTCATTCATCACGCCCTTGGGCAAGCCGGTCGAGCCCGACGTATAGATCACGTAGGCCAGGTGCTCAGCAGAGAGGCCGGTGACGTGCGGATTGTGGCCGGGCTCGTGCATCCATGGCGTGGCGTCGTCGAGCGACAAGGTCGGCAGCTCCACCGCAGGCAGTCGACCTAGCACGGACGCTTGCACCAGCAACACCGCCGGTGCGCTGTCTGCCAGCATGTATGCCAAGCGGTCCGTGGGATAGGCCGGGTCCAGCGGCACGTAGGCGCCTCCGGCCTTGAGAATGGCGAGCAGGCCGATCACCATCGCAAGACTGCGTTCCGCGGCGATCGCCACCGGCACATCCGGACCCACGCCCAGCTTGCGCAGATGATGCGCAAGCTGGTTGGCCTGGCGGTTGAGCTCGGCGTAGGTGAGGGTTTCCGCTGCGCAGCTGACGGCAACGGCATGCGGGCTGCGCTCGACCTGCTGTTCGATAAGCGTGTGCACGCAGTGTCGCCCGAAATTCGGTGTCGCTGCTTGATGGCTGAAGGCCACGACTTCGCGCTGCATGAAAGCATCGAGCAGGGGGAGCTGCCCGATACGCTGCGTCGGCGCGGCAACGATGCCCTGCAGCAGCGTTTCGAACGAGGCCGCCATGCGGGCAACCGTATCGGCGCGGAACAGGTCGCGGTTGTAGTCCCAGCAGGCGTCGAGTCCCTCGGCGGTCTCGCCCAGGTTCAATAGCAGATCGAACTTGGCGTGCCGCATATCGCCTGCCACGTCGGCCACCTGCAATCCGCCGAATGGCACGATGGGAGCGGTGTTGTTGTCCAGCGACAACATCACCTGGAACAGCGGGCTGTGACTGGTGGCACGTTGCGGGCGCAGGCGTTCCACCAGTAGTTCGAACGGCACGTCCTGATGCTGATAGGCGTCCAGCGCCATCGTCTTCGCGGCCGCCAGTGCGTCGACGAAACGCGGGTTGCCCGACAAATCGCTACGCAACACCAGCGTGTTGACGAAGAACCCGATCAGCGGCGCCAGCTGCTCATGGCGGCGGTTGGCCACGGGCGTACCCATCACGATGTCGGTATCGCCGCTCCAGCGCGCAAGCCATACCGCAAAGGCCGCTTGCAAGGTCATGAACAAGGTGGCGTCATGGGCCTGCGAAAGTTGCCGCAACTTCGCCAACAAGGAGGGCGGCATGGTTTGGCGATGCATGGCGCCGCGATAGCGCTGTTGCTCCGGCCGCGGAAAGTCCAGCGGCAGGTTGTGCAGCACCGGCAGGGCATCCAGTTGCGTTTGCCAATAACGGCATGGCTCATCCAGGTGGGCGCCTTGCAGCCAGGTGCGCTGCCAGTGCGCATAGTCGCCATATTGCAAGGGCAGCGCCGGCAAGCTGGCGGCACGGCCGGCGACCGCAGCTTCGTACAGCTCGGCTAGCTCCTTCAGCAACACGCCCATCGACCAGCCATCCGCAGCGATGTGGTGCACGGTCAGCAGCAGCACGTGTTCGTGTTCGGCCAGGCGCAGCAGTTGCGTGCGCAGCAGCAGATCGCTGGACAGGTCGAACGGCAGCGCCGCTTCGGCGTCGCGCAACTCCCTCAGGGTTTTATACCGCGCGGCCTCGTCCAGGTGGCTGAGGTCATGCAGCGCGAGCGTCAGCGCGAATGCCTCCCGCAGACGCGGCTGTGCTTCGCCGGCCGTGTTGACGATCACCGTGCGCAACACCTGGTGGCGTTCGACGATGGTGTTCAGCGCCTGATGCAAGGCATCCACCTGCAGCTCGCCGGCTAGGCGCAGCGCACAGGGAATGTTGTACACCGCACTGGCTCCGTCCATCTGGTCGATGAACCACAGCCGGCTTTGTGCGAAGGACAGGATCGGCGCCGCATCGGCGGACTTTGCCGTCGGCGGTGGCAAGCGCGGCGTGGCCGGGGAGGCGTCGCGGCGCATCGACTCGAGCAGCGACGCCTGTTCGCGAATCGTCGGCGCCGCGAACAGCTGCCTCAGCGCCAAGCCTTCGCCGTAGCGTTCGTTGAACCGGTTGTGCAGGCGCGTGAGCAGCAGCGAATGGCCGCCCAATTCAAAAAAATTGTCGTTCAGGCCGACGCGTTCCAGGCCCAGCAAGGCACACCAGATGGCGGCGATGGCGATCTCCGTATCGCTTTGCGGCGCCTCGTAACGCTGCGTCACCACGGATGCCAGGTCCGGTGCGGGGAGTGCCTTGTGGTCCAGCTTGCCATTGCCTGTCAGGGGCAGTTGTTCCAGCTGCACGAAGGCGCTGGGCAGCATGTAGTCGGCCAGTTCCTTCGACAAGGCAGTGCGCAATGCAGCCATCGGCAGCGGCTGTCCATCGTGCGAAGCCAGGTACGCCACCAGGCGCTTGTCGCCCGGCATGTCTTCGCGCGCAATCACGACCGCCTCGCGCACGTTGGCCTGTTTGGCCAGCTTCGCCTCGATCTCGCCCAGCTCGATGCGGAAGCCGCGGATCTTCA